>JGI24025J20009_10000808_pt1 | contig 24263 bp, 29 predicted proteins | sample Cruoilmetagenom3_FD_20009 | JGI IMG/M metagenome (IMG submission 20009) | reverse complement strand
ATCTAACAGTTCTCTATAATCCTCGGGCATCTGCCAGCACCTCTTCTCTTCGATTGGGAGTTTAGAATTTAAAGTTATGGTCAAAACGGAGATGTACCCGATCGAGAAATTCACGAATGAGAGTTTTAAAAGTTTAATATGTTAGGTACTCAACTATAATCTTTTCAAACATAAAGTTTATATATGGCATCTAATTTAGTGATGTGTGGGCACATGTGAATGATTTATAATAATGTGCTTTGGAAGAACCAAAAATAGAGGAGGGAAAAAATGGCTGAAAATTTGAAGAATATGCTGGAGGAAGGGTTCAAAAAGTCGCCTGCGGAGTTGAAGGAGGCACTTCCGGGTATGTTAGAGAGCGTGAAAGAGGCAAAGCTTGAGGATGCGATGGAAGCTATCGGTGCGTTGGGAGGTCTAACCGGAATATTGGATACGATAGGTGGTCCAGATAAGCTGAACGAACTTGGAAAAGAGCTCAAGGATGTGATACCGACGCTGATTCCCACCATCAACGAGATAGTTCAGGCGAATATAAAGGGAAATGAAGATCTGGCCGCCGCATTTGACAAGGTAAAGAGTGCCAAAGTTACGTCAGGCATGGACCTTGTAGATATGGGTATCGCTCTAAAAACGAAGTTCGATGCGGGATCATTCAGCATAGAAAACGGATTGGAAGGTGCAGATCTTACGCTCGTGCTTCCCACGGCGCAGCTGCTCGAAATGCCCGAGATAATGTCCGGTGGCATGTCGGCAATGATGAAGGCGTTCACCGGTGGAAAGATAAAGATAAAGGGCGCGATGATGAAGGGCGCCGCGTTGATGCCTCTTTTAGGCGCACTGGGTAAGATAGGAAAGAAGTGAATTCATAATATATTTTTTATCTTTTTTTTTAATTTTTTTTATCTTTTTTTTTAAAAATATATATTATCTCGGCATTCTTTTGGAATAATCTGCCCAAATTACGCCCCAAACTTTTTACTTCTATTTGTGAGATCCGTGAGTATGGGCATCAAATCTCTACCTCTGATTCTGCCCAATCCCCCACTCGCGCAGTTAAATTCATCAAATTTGTTTATTGAATCGCTTCTGACCCCTTCTCCATGAATGCAGATCGGAACGGGGTCACCCGTGTGGTCTCCAATCGCTACGGACGTGGTATGATCTGCAGTAATAGCTATCATAGTATCTTCCAATCCAAGCAATCTCTCGAACGCTTCGTCGATCCTCTCAAAAAATTTGCTCTTTTTAGCAAAATTTCTGTCATGCCCCGCTTCATCGGTCCCCTTTATGTTCATCAGGACAAAATCATGGTTCTTTAGAGACCTCAATGCGTTCTCAACCTTTTTATTTACGTTGGAATCTGTCCCTCCTGTTGCCCCCTCTGTAAAGACAAAATCAAGCCCGCATATCCTTGAGATTCCTATGACCAATCCGGCTGCTGCCACGACGGCGCCCTTCAATCCATATCTCTCTTCAAATCTCTCAATCTCTGGCAGGAGACCGGCGCCCCTCGTTAAGATCGCGTTGGCTCTTGGAAGACCTTTCTTGGCTCTCTCCTCATTTACGGGGTGGTCAGATAAGACCCTGATGCTCTGTTCTACAAAATCATTCAGTATTTCAGCCGTCTTCTCCGAACCTTTCTTTAATGCTTTAGACTCTTTTATTTGCATTCCGTCTTCTTTAGGATCCGAAGCGGTTACATCTCCGCCTAGTCCATCTCCCCGAAAAACCAAAGCAGCTCTATGCCCGGTGGATCTTTTAAAGATGAAATCCACATCTAAATGAACTTCTTCATCTATCGCCTTCGCGAGTTCTTCCGTCTCTCTGATCCTCCCAGCCCGTCTGTCTATGATCTTTCCGTCCTCTAAGGTGGCGAAGTTGCATCTGAATGCGACATCCCCTCTTTTAACGTCTATTCCCGCTCCGGCGGCTTCTATCGGGCCACGACCTGTATAAACCTTATAGGGATCGTAGCCCAGCAGAGAGAGATGACCTGTGTCTGATCCTGGTGGTATGCCTGGGGAGAGCACATCCATCATGCCTGATATACCTTCTTCTGCTAGAATATCCAGATTTTCTGTTTTGGCACTGCTTAGAGGGGTTTCTTCTCTCCCATCTATCATCAGCGGTCTATCCGCGCCCCCGTCCAGGACGATCAGAAGAATCTTATCTGATATCATTTAAAAATGTCCCATTTTTAAGTGCTCAAAAATCCTTTGGATTTTTGGCATGCGAAAATCGAAGATTTGTGTCTATTTGCAAATCGAAGATTTGTAATCATCGTAAATTCCCTCTTTAATCATGCGGAGACGGCAGACGACTCCGGCTGACTTTTTAAAGCATTGTAGGATACAAACTCACTTTTGCCTATCTCCACCCTTCTAAGTGGGTATATGACTTTAGCTCCCTTGTATATATCGGATGCCAATTTGCCCAGGACGACTCCCTGCATGAACTGGTTAAAATCAAGCTTTTTTGCACTATTGTTCACCGTTTCTTCCATGATCACTCTTATCTTCTCTTTTTTTGTCGTCTTAACCCTCCTCAACGTAAAACAGTGCGGCTTAACCCTTACCACGTAACCGTCCTTCGTGGTGACGAGGAAGTTTCCAGCTATCATCGACATTTTCCGTCTAACGAGACTCCTCATATAATCTTGCGTGAGCTCGTGGGATCTAAACCCGGTGTATGCCTTATCTCCATCCACGCGCTCTATCTGGAAGGTTAACTTTATGTTCTGTTTAGACCAGTCATTTATGAGATCCGCCAGTGTTACTTCTGCTTTTCTTCCGATGAGTTTATTGGGATCATCCGTTATCGTCTCTTTCAGCTCTGTCTTCCCAAATATCTCTGGAGCTATAATTTTATACCATCTTTTTTGTTTCCAGGTATCTATAGTCTTTTTAACTTTTCTTGCCATGATATCACCTCTTTTTTGGCCATTCTAAAGTTTTTGGAACCTTTGGCAACTCCTTTATCCTTTCTTTGATCACAGGGGGCCAGTCTTTGAGATTAAAACCATGATGAGTTAAAAATGCCGCCACCCATCTGGAGAGTCCTAGACCGACACATCCCGTCCAAACCGTTCTCGAAGGAGATTGTATAGAGAATCCTTGCACGAAATGGGTGCCATGAATATTGACCGAACCGACAGATATAGATCCTCCTTTAGATTCCACTCTTACCTCGTATTTTGGAATATCTGGATATTCTATATCTCTCTTCTCCTCCTTCAAACCCTCAAGGTAAAAAGGATCATCTCCGACTTCTACGTACCAGTTGAATTCCATCAGATCGAGTACTCTCATATATGCGTTTAGGCATTCCTGTGCAGTTTCTTTGACCTCTTCTATAGTTCCGATGAATACCATCTCTAATCTTTGAAACTCGTTGACTCTATCGAGCCCCTTTGCCGCCCCCCCTTCCCATCTGTAGGTGAAGCCGGATCTGTCGAAGACCTTTATTGGAAGCTCAGTCATGTCAACCATCTCGTGAGAGAAGAACTGATAAAATGGTTCACATTGCGCGGGAGCGAGGACGTAAGCCGGATCCTTCAACCCCTCCTTTAGTGTATCAATTGGAATGTCTCTTCTTATTGCAAGTTCCCTCTTGAACCGCTCAAATATCTTTGGATCTCGCTTGGGGGGAGAGACGTAATACATCCCCTCGGGTAGCCCCTCGAGATACCGCATCTTCTTCATAACTTCTAAAGGGATCAATTTAGGAAATAAGACCTCAGAGAAACCGAGTCTTTCCGGGATCTCTTCAACGGCGACGTCAGCAATCGTCCTGAATAATTTTGCATAAGGAGGCAGGTATGTCCACTGTCCCTTTCCGGGAAACCTCTTTACCCAGCCAAGCTCTTCAGCAAGCTCGGTTGCATCCTGGTCGAGGGATAAATTTTTTCTACTCTTGCACTCGTAAAGTACCGTCCCTGGTTTCACCTTTGAGACCACATATACCAACTCTTCTTTCTCTTCTCCTTGAATCAATTTGATTATTTTATCTACTGAATGGGACCTCAGATCACCCTCTGAAAGTTCATTAAAGATTATCTTTAACCCCTCTCCTATCTCGATCTTCTTTACCTCAGGCACGTCTGAGAGAAGGTCTTTTATCTTTTTTACGTCCGCTCCTTCGATATCAACCTCGATCTCATAATCTTTTGCCTGCATCCCCCTCAAACCGATGTGATAGCTTTTCCCCAAAATTTCTCTTAAGGGGTTATAGAGCCTTATAAAAGCGTCATGTGCCCTTACATATCTATCCGATCTTATTTCTAATGATATATCATCATTGGAGACGTGCCAATCCACCACCTTTGCCCCTCTATCCTCTGGGGCACCTCGCACGAGCAGACCTTGGTTAGCATCTTCTATGAAACGTGCAATATCATCTATCGCCTTTTCCGCATTCCCACTGGCATTAAATATGCCCTTTAAATGAAAATTTAATTCCATCTTATAGCCCTAAAAGATCGAAGAGATCAGTCACGATCTTAATGTTCATCAGCAGATCATCCGTCGTGGATAGCAATGATCCAACGGAAGGGGATTCTATAAAAATCTCCACTCCTCTTTCATCTGTGCTGGTTCTTATGCTTGGAAGGTTATCCTGCCTTATCGATTCTTCTATCAATCTTGCAGATATGCTTTCTATATAAATTCTCCCTTTAATATTCATCTTATCTGCTTACCTATCATCGCGTCTGCGATCTCTAAAAACTTCTCCTCTTTTCCGGTCGGAATACTTGCCCCGGAGGCTATCTTATGCCCACCTCCGGATCCCCCAACTTTTTCTGCAGAGATCTTCATCGTTATGGATAGATCTAATCCATCATCGATCAATTTATCCGTTCCCCTCGCCGATACCCTTATCTTATTCTCCTTTTTGTCCTCATTTAGAACCAGTATAGGAAGATCGGGAGATATATAGCGAATTATGCTGCTTGCAATCTCTCCGGTAACCCCTTTGTTCTCTATCTTCATGTATTGCAGGTTATCTCCTCTTTTAAGTCTCTTTTTCAGATCCTTCAATTCGGTTATTATCCTAATTTTAAAGTTCATCAGGCATTTTTTTGCCTCTTCCATAACAGATAGATCTTTTAAACAGAGAGAAAGGGCCAATCCACTTTTTCCCATCTTACCACAAGAATTGAGTAGATCCATGAGAAATAATAAATTTTTTACACCATCCCCTCTTATCGAGTATATCTCTCCAACAAAAGATCGTATCGCATCGGGAGAGGCATGCTTAACCAATTTCAAGGTTAAGGCGTCGCAAAGAACGCGCATCTCTTCTTCAGATAGGGAAAATATCTCTCCTCCAATATTCAGTTCGTTTAGAAATTCTTTGATCTTATCTTCTTCTCCAGAGAAATCGAAGTACGGATCGACAGAATAGGTAAGTCCATTTAACAAGTCCTCCCCGCCGATTTTAGCTCCCTTTGTTATCTCTATTATGCCATTCTCCAAAGCCTCATCTCGGATAGATCTGTTGCTGCCTATCATCTCCTGTTTATCTCCCAATGCTCCAACAAGAGCTAAATAAGATAGATCTTTGTTATCACCCAGGGCTCTTGCGACCAGATAACTCACCCCAGATGCGGAGAGTTCCTTGCTCCCGTCCATCCCCACCAAGTGAGGATTCACGTGTAAGATATCTTCTGCATTCACAGATTCATGGGGTATATGGTGATCCAGGACGATCATCTTCCTCCCGTATCCTTTCAATTCTCTTATATTATTGCTCCCCATGTCACAAAAGACAATCAGTTCATCATCGAAGACATCCTCTAAAACAGATTCACGAAAAGATTTGAGGATAGAGACCTGAAAACGTCTTTTTTTCCTCAAGAGCGCGTTGCATAAAATCCCGGCGGCGGCTATCCCATCTGCATCGTTGTGAGAAAATATGTGCACTCTTCCCTTATAATCCTCGATGAGCCTTGCCGCCCTTTCTGATCGCTCTATCAACTCTTCCATAAAATTATCTGGAGATGATCATCTCCGCCCTATCTATACTGTATCTCCAATCCTCTGGAAGTGTTCCCTCTCGCTTGTAGTATTTGACGAGCCTTCTTATCTTTGCCTCCGTTAGATGTAATGCCCTCTTATTGTGAAGATCCTTTCTGTGTACATCTAAATGTTTTTTAAGTCGTATGGCCTTAATCATAAGGTTCTCTAAGTCTTCTGGCCTTTCTGGAGCCACCTCTTTCTCTTTAAGAAATTGAGTTATCCTTTTTCCTAAAACCAGTCTTGCACTCGGTACGCCGTATGCGTCCCTTAGAGCCATGCCTATCTCACTCGTCGATCTTCCATGGGATCTTAGGTCGAGGATGATCTTTTCCAACTCCCCTGGGTCTTTCATCGACCATTCTGGTGGCTTGCTCCTGTATGGACGGGTCGATCCCGCCTTCCCCTTTCTTCTCGTGTACATTCTTGCCATATTTTATCTTCCCTCCAACCAATCTACAAAATCGTTCAAAGCTCTCCTTCTATGGGATATTTTATTCTTATCCTCAAGCGACATCTCCGCAAATGTTTCTTCACCATATAAAAATATTGGGTCGAAGCCAAATCCGTACTTTCCATGCTCTTCTTCGGAGATCCTCCCTCCCACCACACCACTGAAGAGATTGCTATTACCATTCTCATCGCAGAAACATATAACGGATTTGAAATACGCCTCTCTATCAGACTTACCCGCTAATAATCTCAAAATCCCCTCATTTCCGATTGTTTTAAAGGCATAAGCAGAAAACACACCAGGAAATCCATTTAGAGAATCTATGAAGATGCCAGAATCCTCTAAGAATAGATCTCCTCCAAATTTTTCCCAGAGATATTTAATTCCATAATTGGCCACTTCTTCCAGTTCAAAAGATTGTATCTCCGGGTATCCAACATCAAACCTCTCAATCTCAAATCCACGTCTCTCTAATATCTCTCTCACCTCTTCAAACTTCCCCTCGTTTGAGGTGGCAAATCTAATCTTTTTATTTATATCTACCCCTCCTCTCAATCTCCTCTACCCTCTTTAACACACTATTCGCCTCATCCTCTCCAAAATTTTTTTTATAACCTTTTATGAATGAATTTTTAAGCTCCTCGTGATCGTTATACGTACTCTTCAACATCTGGAAGAGCACGTGGATATCCACGCCTCTTGCCTCCGTCTCCGTATCGTACCTCGATAGGCCGAAGTCTATCAGATAAATTCTATCTTCGGAAGAGTATATCATGTTTGACGTCGTAAGATCTCCATGAGCGATTTTGCCTCTGTGAAGTTTTCCAACAATCTCGCCGGCTTTCTCCATCATCTGCTCGTCCACCATATCTCTTAAAGTTTCTCCTTTGATGAACTCCATCTTTATCTCGTCATCTTTTAGATCGAGGATGATAGGTGTTGGAACGCCGGCTCTTCTTGCGTCAGATATTATCTTTGCCTCCGTCTTTGTCCTCTCCTCTACTATAGCGTCGTCCAGCGTCTTCACCCTATATCTCTTTGGGAGTCTCTTTTTTATCACCTCCCCCAAGTTTTTGTCTAAATATATCGTTGCTTCGGCGCCTCTAATTAAAACCACGGTATCTCCACCTCATCCGGTCTAAAATTGGGTTTAACAGAGGATCTCTCTATCGGAGTAACCATGCCGTTTTTGAGCATCAGAAGTCCGGTATATGCAATCATCGCCCCGTTATCACCAACATATCTCCTATCCGGCACAAAAAATTTCACTTCCCGTTCTTCACATATGGTCTCAAGCATCTCTCTAAGACGCAAATTTGCTCCCACCCCTCCCACCAGGAGAAGTTCATCCCTTCTCGCATAAGAAAGAGCCCTCTCCGTGACCTCGGTGAGCATCGAGAATGCGTTCTCTTGAAAGCTGAAGGAAAGATCTTCCAATGAATTTTCTTTTGATTTTGAAGTAGCGGCAGTTACCAAACCAGAGAAAGAGAAATCCATGCCCTTTACAACGTAGGGTAATCGTACATACTCCTTTCCTCTTTTGGCCAATTCTTCTACCTTTGGCCCTCCGGGATGTTTTAAACCGAAGAACCTTGAAAATTTGTCTATCGCGTTTCCAACGCCTATATCAAGCGTCTCTCCATATATTCTATACTTTTTATCCCTATAAGCGATGACCTGAGAGTTTGCCCCACTTACATAGAGAACCAAGGGATTTTTAGCCCCGGTAAGCCATCTTCCGAATTCTATGTGGGCAACGCAGTGGTTCACACCGAGCAAGGGAACTTTCAATAACAAGGATAGGGCACGAGAGGCGGTGGCAACAGTCCTCAAACACGGCCCCATTCCAGGACCGATGGAGAATGCAACACCTTTTATCTCATCTAGATCAATTTCAGCCTTTTTTATGGTCTTTGAGATAACCTCTTTGATATTCGATGCGTGGCTCTGCGCGGCATCCCTCGGATGGATTCCGCCTTCCTTCGGTAAGTAAGGTTTCTCATACTCGGATATTATCTTTCTTTCATCGACGAGGGCTGCACTGAGGTTCCAAGCGGTTCCCTCGATCCCAAGAATTATCGTATCTTTCGTCATTTTTAACAAATTTCCCAATAGCCACCCCCTACATTTTCCATTTTGTAGATAAATTTGTATGCCCCTAAAAGCATTGAAAAAGGGCGAAAAAGTATTAAATCAAAGGTTCTTGTCAAAGAAGTCCCCCACCAATTTCCATGTTTGAATTCTTAATGGAATATTGCTCCTCCACCCACCGTGGCCTTCTTCAAACTCTACATATTGGAAATCCTTTCCCTCTTCATAACCAAGTTCGAGCAATTTATCTCTAAACATCCTTGCCTGTTGAACGGGACATCTGAAATCATTCACGCCGTGAACGATAAGTATCTTGGATCTTAAATTTTGAGCGAAGTTAACGGCACTTCTGTCCCCCCAAAGCTCTCTATTTTTTTCAGGATCGCCCATCTGTTCCTTAAGTCCTATTTTCCAGTCGGGCGGATAGCTCTCATACAAAGTAGGTAAATCGGTTATCCCACGCATGGCCGCTCCCGCATTCCAAACGCTGGGCTCTTTTGTAATCGCAAGATAGGTGAGGAATCCTCCATAAGAACCACCTAATATACCTATCCTATTTGAATCAACATAGGGTAGAGTATTCAGGAACTTTGCACCCCGCACGAGGTCTTTTAAGTCTTTTCCCCCCCAATCTTTCATACAGGCGTCCCTAAATTCAACTCCATAGCCGGTACTACCCCGAACATTTGGCTGGAGTACTACATAGCCCTTGCTGACAAAAAACTGGGCGATGGGATCGAAGCCACGCGACCACTGAAAAGTCGGTCCCCCATGAGGATTTACGATTGCCGGAAGTTTTTCTTTCCCCTCAATTTTTGGATGGTACAATAAAGCGGGTATTTCTAAACCATCAAAGGATTTATATCGGATGTATTCTGACTCAACAAAGATATCTGGATCGATTGAACCATATTCTGCCGGTATCAATGGATCATATCGATCATTTCTCAGGTTATATGAACCGATCTCAAATTGGGTAGCCGGCATAACGGGATGCCCTGAACATCGCCCAATTATCAAGCGATCATCTAAAGCAAACCTCGCTATTGATGTGCCATGAGGTAAACCATTAATCTCCTTACACTCACCTCGCTCTATGTTATATAAAATGGGACGGATGGTTGCTTCACGATTCCTAAAACATAAAATCCATTTTCCATCTTGGCTAAATTCTCCGCCACTTTCGTCGTATAAACCATTACCCACCCATTTAACTTCTCCGTTTTCCATGGCATATATCCCCACCTGATTTAGGCCATGAGCATCTGAAGTAAAGGAGAATAACTTGCCATCTGGAGACCAACTTCCAAAGAAATCGTATGAACCATTCTTGGAAACCCTTATTATCCTTTTGATCTCGCTTCCATCTCGCTTAACTATATAAATATCCGTATTGTGGAGATTTTTCATTTCATTTGTGCAGTATGCTATCCATTCTCCATTCTGTTGCCAGAAACCGCCAATTGCCGGTTGCTCCTGGTGGGTCAACTGGATTATTTGTGAACCATCACTTTTCATTTTGAATAGATTCATTTGGCCATTTCTTGTTGAGATAAAAGTTATCCATTGATCATCGGGGCTGAACTCTACCGCTATATCCTGCGCTTCATCTGTCTCGGTAAGTTGAGATACTTTTCCATTCTTTATATCAATGAGAAATATGTCATAATACTCGTTTCCCATTCTATCTTTCATAAAGACGATCTTTGAGTTATCATGGGACCATATAGAAGGCAGCTCAACAAACTTAGGTAACTCACCGTGAGTTACTTGCTTTATATCTTTTGTTTTTAGATCCATTATATATAGCTCATTACTGCCCGTTTTATCCCAATAAAATACTATCTTTTGTTTATCCCAAGAAGTATTTAGTCCCGATATTGTGGGAAGACTGAATAGTTCTTCTAACGGGATTGAGTTTGTAGATTCCTGTTTTATCATCACTATACCAATTAAACCCGTAAATATAATACATGCCACGATAATCCCTAAATAGATTTTTTTCATGCCCTTTGTCTCTCACTCAACCATACAACTTCTTTTCACTTTCGGGAGGAAAGATACGGTGAATGCCTGTAGGGATTACGGACAAAAATGTGGTGGGTATACACAAGGCGGCTTTAGCCGAGCGATCTATTTATTTCTTTTTGCCTTTCCCCTTGAACTCAGTATATCCACATTTGCCGCATGCAAACCTGTCCTTGTGCTCTGCTAAGAAGACACCTTCCCCACACCTGGGACAGATCTTTCCGATCCCCTCGATCTTACCATCTTTTACCTTGTAGAATTTATTTATTGACATCGTCTTTACCTTCTTCTTTAATCCTCTCTACATCTTTCAACGTCTCTTCGTCATCGTATATCTTTGCATACCCCATCGCCTCTCTCTTCCCATGCCCCGTCTTTAACGAATCCAGGATCAAAAGCTTCTCTTCTGCACCCAGGATCGAGACCAACTTCTTCACCACTTCTTCTCTCTTAGGGGTTGCCCCGTCATGCTCCACCCTAAATCTTATCTCTTCTCTGCCCAACAATCCATTTTTTCTCTTTTCTAATATCTCAATATTCATCAAAATCACCTTCCCAACAAATAATTCTTTAATTCCGAATCGCTCATCTTCTTTAGTATGTCTTTGGCTCTATTCCGCATCTCTTCATCAACCTTGATCAGTACAATCCCCTCATCTGGTTGGCCATAGATTATTATAGATGCATCGGGCGCAAGGATCATTGCCGGCAGTACCGCGAGATCCTCTTCTCCCTCTACAAATATCTGGGTTTTTCTCTCAAGCCCCATCTCGATCGCGTCTATAATCCCTTTTGTGATCGTGGCGGGAGGGTTTTTAACTTTTATACTTCTATATTCCTCCTTCTTCATAATCTTCTTAACCTCGTCCGATGCCTTCCCCCGCTTTGTCTCCCCATCTATTATGAATAGATCGGGAGAAAGACCCGCTTTAAATATATAGTAAGATGCTACGTCCCCTACCACAATAAGCTTTTCTCCTTCTTTAATCTCTTCTTTCGCATTCAAAACACAATCTAATCCTTTCCCACAGTAAAGAGTTCCAAAAGGATCTTTAAATAAAAATCTAACCTCCTCTGGTAATTCTATCACTGACTACCTCACTCTCAGAGCATAGCTTCCGGGCAGTTTTATGTTTAGCTTCTTTGCAATATTTGAACGAGAAGGATCGATGATTATGACATATCCACTCCAATCATCACTCAAATCATTGGAATGGCAAATCGGGCATGTAGATCCATCTAATAACAAATGGCATGTTCTACACGCTTTCATTTTTTTCCAACTCCTCCTCTATCCACTCTAACTTACCTAAATGGGGCTGCCTCATCGTCAAGCCAATTTTGGTATCTCTCAGATCAAACTCATTCAAGCTCACTGCCACGATCCTCGCTCTGATTTTATCTCCTATCACAAGAGATTTTCCCGTCTCTTTTCCGACCAATCGAGAATTTTTCTCGTCATAGGAGATATAACCCTCGGAGATCTGACTTATGTGCACCAGACCATCCAATGGCCCGATACTCACAAAAACACCGAATTTCACGACGTCTATCACTTCTCCCTCTACTATCTCCTGTAATAGCGGCTCATACGCAAGTGCGCCGAATTTCGCGTTGAAATACACGCCCCCATCCCCAAAAACTATATGCCCTTCATCGATCTCGATTATATCTGTTATTGCCATTATCAGCCCTATATCACCCTCGATTCGCCCCTCCAACTTGTTCTTCAATTCCTCCCTAACGGCAGCCTTGGCATCACCGTAGAGTTTGTTTGGAGGAACTCTAACCGCATCCAAAAGTATGATCTTCTTGTACATGCTTTTCCTATTCCTCACATAAAAGCTTTTTCTGCCTTAACCTAACCACTCTAACCCCCCTCCCTCTCAACTCCTTGATCAGACGTTTATCGTTGGTGGCGACCGCAACCTCTTTAGAGGCAAGTTTTGAGATCACATCATCAGCAAAACCCTCNCCCTCATCGAGTATCTCACACCTTTCTGCAAGAGAGATTGCCACATCTACCGAAGCCTTCTTTTTTCCTTTATATCTACTCTTGAGCATATTAAGCTCTTTTAAAACCGTTTTAGGAACGATAAACTCCGTATAACCGAGCCTACCCAATTCCTCAAATATATCAACGTTGAACTGTCCTGGAACCATGAGCATATTTGAGTCGAGTATTATCTTCATTCGCAAATGCACACGAATCTTTGATTCGCAATCATCCATTCAACATTCCAACGCCGACGAGCCTCCATCTGCTTGATATTCTTCTGCTTATAGCGATCCTTGAGCCTTCGTCTGCACAGACTGGTCTTTTTAGTTTCACTTCCAGCTGATCTTTTCTTGATTTTTCGACGACCCCTGCGGTCGTCGCCGTTCCCACATTGAGCATCAGAAGTTCTCTCACCTTAATTCCTTGGACTTTTTGTTCCTCTTTTGTGCCTACAACCCTATCGAGGAGCTTCACATCCATCGTAAAATCATTCCACACGGGAGGTAAAGTGCCAGGTTTTCCCATCACCTGCCCGACTAAAGCATCTGCCTTAGTTATATAGGGATCTAACGTGGTAGAGATTCCTATAAGACCTCCAGGAGTTGCTTCTTTTATTTTTCTCTTTCCCGACATGATAGTCTTCACCTCCGTGAAGATTGGCTCCCACCTACCCTTTCTTCCCGACTCTACAAAACGCCCGGGCGTTATCTCTATCTCATCTTTCGGTTTCAAGATTCCTGCGCTGATAGAACCACCCACAACACCGCCAACGAGTTTATTTATAGGAGAACCTGGTTTATTGACGTCAAAGGATCTCGCGATTAAAAGTCTGGTCGGTGCATCTATCTTGTGGTTCGGTGTGGGAATGTTTTCTTCTATCTCCTCGATTAAAACATCCATATTTATCCTGTGTTGAGCAGATATCGGCACTATTGGAGCGTCTTCCGCTAATGTCCCCCTCAGGAATTCTTTTATTTGGATATAATTCTCCTGTACCGCCTCTTTTGAGACGATGTCTATCTTATTCTGGGCAACCACAATCTTATCGATGTCTATTATATTTAGGGCCATCAGATGTTCTTTCGTCTGTGACTGTGGGCATGACTCATCAGCGGATATAACCAGTATAGCCCCGTCCATTATGGCAGCCCCACTGAGCATAGTTGCCATGAGCGTTTCGTGTCCGGGAGCATCAACGAAAGAGACCGTTCTAAGCTCTTCTGTCTTGGTTCCACAATTTGGACATTTTTCCTCGACCGTATATGCGTCCGGTTCTGGACATTTTGGACACTTTCTGAACGTTGCATCCGCATATCCTAACTTGATAGATATCCCCCTCTTCGTCTCTTCGCTATGCCTGTCAGCCCATTCCCCAGAAAAGGCACTGACAATCGTGGTCTTTCCATGATCTACGTGACCCACCAATCCTATATTAACACAAGGCTCACTCAATTCCAAAATACCTCCCCAATATCTCCTCTTAACTCCTTCCTTCTATTTATCTCATTCGCAGATCTCAACAGATCTTTCTCTGTGATATTTTTTCTTTTTTCCTTCAAACCACCGAGAACTGCCCCCTTAACTATCAAACGCAGATCAGAGCCAGAAAAACCCTCCGTCAATTTCACGATCTCCTTTAGATCAAATTCTCCTTCTGCGTTGGAGAGAAGGATCTCGAGGATTCTCTCTTTCATCTCATCATCTGGCAGCGGAAAGTATACCACTGCATCAAAACGCCTCCACGCGGCAATATCCAACAATTGGGGGTGATTTGTGGCTCCTATGAGTAATACACCATCATTTATTAGGCTTATCTCATCTATACTCTTTAGAAGCGTATTGACGGCCCTCTTTACGGCGGAATGTTCGTCTGATGTTCTGGTCTTTGCGATAAAATCAAATTCATCAATGAATAAAATACAGGGGGAGATCCTCTTTGCAAGTTCAAAGACCCTATCTATATTCTTGGAGGTCTCACCAAGATACTGATCGATTATCATCGAGATTCTCACCTCGACCATTGGAAGACCGAAATATTTTGTTGTCGCCCTGGCGAGCGTCGTCTTTCCTGTTCCAGGCGGACCGATGAATAATAATTTTCCTATATCGTATAATTTTAACCTCCCTAAATACTCGCTATTTTCGATAGCCACCACCATCTTCTCCAATTCTGCCAGCTGTTCCTCTGTCAAGACGAGGTCTTCCATAGAGAAGAGGAGATCTTCAGGAGAATATATCTTCACGAGATCGAGGGCCGCGATCATCTTTTTATCTTTAGATAAGTTATTTAAGAGAAATTTTACCCACCCTCTATCCGATGATAGAGGAGGATTCCTGCGTTTAACCGCATCACAGTCTATATCAATTAAGCATCTATCTACGAAATAACGGGCGAGGACTGGATTGTTATTCACTCTCTCAAGAGAATCCTCTCTATTTAAAAACCATTTTGTCCCCATCTCAAGGTTGATCAATCTTATTTTGGATCCAAACTCGATATAATCGATGAATGGAATGCTTTTAACGAATTTTTGTGCATCTTTTATCCCATAGATCTCTTCGACGTCTCTACCCGTAACCTCAATGGGGTTTTTCATCCTTCCCTTATTCGGATCCCAGTAATTTTGCCTCATATTTCGAGGCAGATCATCGGGTGAAATGCCCCCTTCATTATATATAGCCGTGGTTAACAATAACTCGACGATATCTTCTGTCCTGTCCATCTTACCCCTTATAGTAAAAGATATTCATTTTGTCGTCACCTCACACCCATCTTCCAGCACGATCATCGTATGTTCTTTCTGTGCCACAAATCCACCGCTTTCCTCTTTTAAGACGGGAAAAGAATATAAAATTCCCTTATCCACGAGCTGATTTAACATGATGTCTGAAGGCGATCTTAGCCACCTCTTTGCGAACGGTAGAGTCTTATACTCCTCTACTTCATCCAGGAATCTCCTCATATTCATCGGTCTCACGGGTTTCCGCTTAAGGAAGCTATATATCTCTAATATATTTCCCCTTTTAGTTCTTCCAATACCATCTGTGGCAAACGGCTCTATGGCGATAACCTGTCCCTCTTTAAGATCAACGCCCTTTTTTATACATCTATTGGATATCGTTGGGGGGGCATGAACATCGTATTGCAAAAGGCCATGTCCGGATAGGTCTGCGATCGGTCTGTAACCAAAATCGGTTATCGTCTTCTCGATCGTCTCGGATAGATCCTTGGTGTTTACCCCGGCATGCACCAGATCTATAGCGTTATTCAGTGCCGCCTCGCTCGCTCTCTTTAACTCTTCCCGCTCTCCCGAGAGGTCGATCGTCACCGCCATATCCGCAATGTATCCATCGATCTGCGATCCGATGTCCAATTTCACGATCTCATCGTTGAATCTGGTCTCCTCTCCTTTAAAAGGCGTTCTGTGTGCTGCTTCATCATCCAGCGATATGTTGCACGGAAATGCAACGAAATCTTTGATTTCGTGCAGACGAATCTTCGATTCGTCGCCTTGAAAATCGGAGATTTTCAAATGCCGTGAAAATGGAACATTTTCACATGTCGCCTCTACCCCTCGCCTCTTTATTTCCTCCTCGGCAAATTCCGCCACCGATAAAAGCTTTTCCCCTTTTTTCACCATCTTAGCCGCATCTCTTGCTACGGAAGATAGTATCTTGCCCGCCAATCTATATTTATCCAATATTTCCTCGTTCAATTGATCACCCTATAATAAATTTCTTATCTAATTTTGTTAGGTTGACATATCCGTCTCTCTTTATCGCCACGATATCTTCCAGTCTCACTCCTCCGATCTCTTTATAATATAAACCCGGTTCTATCGTCACGACGTCTCCTTCGACCAGTCTCTCATCATTTCTTCCTATAAAAGGGGGTTCGTGTACGTCCAGGCCGACTCCATGCCCGGTGGAATGGATGAAACCTTCTTTATCATTCTTTCTCTCTGTTCCATATCCGAGTGATTCAAAATATTCGCAAACGGTAAGATGAACCTCTTCGCACCTTCTTCCTGCATTTAATTCTTTGAAGGCGAGCTCCTGTGCATCAAAAACGGCATCATACATATTTAGGAGATCTTCGTTCGGCTCCCCCTTGACGTATGTCCTTGTCATATCGGAATAATACCTCTCGTTCATGAGATTTGGAAAGATATCGATCACGATGGGTTCACCCTCTCTTATTACCCCGTGTCCAACAGAGTGGGGATCGGAAGAATCCCTTCCAGAAGCACATATCACGCCATCGCAGAATGATCCGTTCTCTAAGAGGGTCTTCTCTATCGTAATCCTCAGATATTCTGATGTCAACTCTTTCTCTTTATAATAGAGAGTTCTCTTTTTGACCTTTGCGTGCTCGATTATCTTCTTCACCGTTTCCAACGAAATTTCACACGCTTTTTGAGCTTTTTTTATCTTATTTAACTCCTCCTCCCCCTTTCTTCTCCTCATATCTCTAAAAGGATCTTTCAAAATTTTTAGTGGAAGTCCCTTATCCTTTAAGAATTCATAGAAGAATGATGGAAAATCTCTCATCACGGATATTTTCTTGATACCTTGCTCTTTTAATATCTTTAGGATCAGGTTTGCAAACGCTACACCTGGATCTTTATATCTTTTATACAGTGCATCATAATTATAATCTCTGTAACTCTTGATCTCGTTCGCGTTCGACTCTTTTAACGCCCTTTCTACCTCCATCTCCGACAAAAAAATTTTTTTATCTTTTAAATCCTTAGATACTAAACATAGAAACGGATCTGGGCTTAAAAATTTCGTTACGTAGTAGATATTTGAATTCGTGTAGCTATTCCCATAGAGGAGGATATATTCGTCCGTCATATACCAAGCATCTCCATGATGGCGTTCATGCTCTCCAAGATATCCCTTTTCTTCGTCAAAGGGTACATATGCCCTGGAAGAATATAATCCACTTTTAGCTCTGAAAGTTTTAGCACGGATCTTTTTAGCGATTCTATGTCTCCTCCGGGGAGATCCCACCTTCCGACACAGTATGGAAGTATCGTATCTCCTGAGATTAGAACTCTGTTATCTTCGTCATATAGGCACACGGATCCTGGAGAATGACCCGGAGTAGAGATGACTTTCAAACAAACATCTTTTAGATCGAGATATTCTCCGAGGCAGGTAAGAACCTTTGCACCCCTCCTTCTAAAAAACCTATTTCCCGTCGTATGATCTATATGGCTATGCGTATTAACCACCATCCCAATCTCTTCTGGGAGAAAACCATCCACCGCCATCCTCTTTGAAAGCCCTCTTGGGTTCATGCCTGTATCGACGATGACCTTCGGAGAAGCGTCTATCAAGATCGAGTTGCTTCCCATCCCTCGATTCCCATAAAAATAATAATGATCCAATATCTTCATTTAAAAATCTCCGTGTAAAAATCCTTTGGATTTTCAGTCATCTTCTCTACATGTATGCTCTCAAGAATCCTTTTAATTTGGAATAAAATTTATCCTCCGAGAATAATATCAACTTCAACGGTTCTCCCTCTCTTATTATAAATTTTTCTCCGTGATGAAACTCCTCTTCCCATTGACCATCTATTACGAGGATTCCGTCTTTTAAAGCCCTCACGGTTACTTCTCTTTCGATGGGAAAAACCAATGCACCGATTTTTGGAGATAGGGAAGAGACCGGTACCATATTTATAACATTTAACATCGGATCTATAACCGGTCCACCGGCGGAGTGGGCATAGGCGGTCGATCCAAGCGAGGTGGAGAAGATTATGCCGTCCCCTATCATCTCGAAGTTCTCCTTCCCGACGGTGATCACTAAATTAAAAATCTTGGAGATATCCCTCCTTGCTATCACGATCTCGTTCAAGGCGGGATGATAATCGTTGCACTTCAACCTTCTAACCTCTCTCATAAAGTATCTTTCGTTCTTCACATCTTCTATGTGCTCGATGAGCGTTAGGTATTCCGTGGTGCACAAAAACCCGACTCCCCCTGTCCTGACTGGAAGTATTGGAGATATAGCATATCTCGACGCCCATAGAAGCGTTCCATCACCTCCAAGTGTTATGATTATGCCATCCTTAAAATCTTCAAAACTACTTCCGCTTTCGCCTATCTTCTCTGCGGTGTTAATATCGTAAACGGCGTCGTGAAAATAATTTCCGAGATTCTTTGCCTTCTTCAGGTTTTCTCTATCCTGTTTCGCAACGATCATCACATTCATAGTATGTCAAATCGAAGATTTGTTTGCGAATGCCGACTGAAAATCGAACATTTTCAGTATCCCGAAAGTCGGTGTGATCTCCTGCTTATTTATTTTATGGGCACGATCGAGGGAGATGAATGAAAAAGAAAAAATTTGAGGGATATCAATCTCCGGAATCTTTAGAATATCACCCGGATAGAGGAATTAGTCCCTCCTACTCATCCATGAATTACAAAACACCTTTCGTGCTCTTAATCTCAACAATCCTATCATCTATTCCGGTCGCTTCGTCTAAACCGACACCAAATGCCTTGAAGATTGCTTCCGCCTTGTGATGATCGTTTTTTCCGTCAGCACTAACGTGGATTGTAATCCCAGCGTTCCTTGAAAAACTCTCAAAGAAATGTTCGATCATATTTGAAGAGACCGCACCGATCTTTTCTCCTCCAAATTCCGCGTTGAACTTAAAAAATCCCCTTCCATCGATATCCAACGCGATATCCGCGATAGATTCATCCATCGGTATCTTCGCATTGCCGAACCTTCTTATCTTCTTCTTATCCTTCAAAGCATCTTTAAACGCCATTCCAAGCGATATTCCCAAATCTTCGATCAGGTGGTGGTCATCCACTTCCAAGTCTCCTTCTGCCCTTATATTCAGATCGAAGAGGCCGTGTTTAGCAAAGGAGGATAAGAGATGATCGAAAAACCCCAAACCCGTTTTTATATCGCTTTTTCCGGAACCATCTATATCCAAAGATATCTCGATATCCGTCTCATTCGTCTTCCTATTCACCTTTGCCTTTCTCATTCTCTCTCCCTTATTCCCCTATATCAAGGGCGTCTTCCAGAGCAATCTTCCCCTTGTACAACGCAGAGCCTAAGATCACACCATCCACGCCCAATTTTTTGAGATATAATATCTCTGAGATACTTGAGATTCCACCGGCAACAATTAGAGAGGTGCATTTTGATCGTATTTAAAATCTTTTCTATCGGTGCGGGATCTATGCCTCTCATCTTTCCTTCCACATCGACGTTCGTATATAGAAATCTCTCCACGCCAAATTCTTCGAATTTTTTTGCCAGTTCTTCCGGTTTAAAATCGCTCCTCGTCTTCCAACCATTCAGGAGGACTTTGCCACCGCCACTGTCCAAAGAAACGATTATCCTCTCTCCTCCAAATTCTTCAACGAGACTTTTAACGATGTTAGGCTCTTTTATCGCTGCTGTGCCAATTATTATTCGTTCTACCCTCCTCAATAGGTCAGATGCGTCTTCCTTCCTTCTTATTCCCCCTCCCAGCTGGACTTTTACTGGCAGTTCCAAAATTTTTTCGATGATCTTAGAATTTCCCCTCTCCCCGCCAATCGCGCCGTCTAAATCTATCACATGAAGTACCTTTGCCCCCTTCTCAACCCATCTTTTGGCAACCTCGAAAGGGTCGTTCAAACTGATTATCTTCTTGGTAGGGTCTCCTCCAACAAGCTGGACGCACGCACCATCCTTTATATCCACCGCGGGGATCACCTCAAACATGGATCACCTCAAACATATTATATTTTCTCCTACAGACCTCTCTGGTAACTTCTATAAACCTCTTTCCATCCTTTACTCCCTCATAGTATTTCTTCTCTAACTCTCTCTTCAACGTCTTCTTCATATGGGTTTTGGAATATCTTTATCAAATCGAGGTACTATATGACCGAGATATTCCGTAAATCTATTGTCTTTATAAAAAACCCCTCATTCGCCGAAGATTGGATCTAAAAATTCATAAATGAGAAGCTTAAAACTTTAATATGTTATATGTTCAACCATAAATCTTGTTAAAATTGAAAGTTAGTAGAAATCCTTTGTATGTAAATTGATGAGGTACAGCAAGATAACCAAAAGTTATAAATATAGGAGAGCTCACCGTTAACCAAGCGGATAAAACATGTAACCAAGCGAGAGGTGGTGATTATTGGGACGAGTTTTAGTTATAGCAAGAAAATCAAGAGAACCTAAGGAGGAGATGTTATGAAAAAAGTTGGTATCGTAGAAGTAACTCAAAGCCCCGGTGCTGAGTCGAGTCTGAGCTTGATGGAGTTTACATATAAAACAGTGAAAGAGCTCCTTGATAAGGTGGGCATGAGAAGAGATGAGGTAGATACGTATGTGATGGCGTCATCAGATGTTTTGCATAGTGGCATGTCCTGTGCTAATTCCTTCGATATAGATGCTACCGGTGGATTCCTGAAGCCGTTCTCAAGAACGGAGGGGGATGCTATCACGGCATTTGTTTATGGTTGTATGCGTATCATGTCAGGTAACTATGATACAGCGCTGATTGTGGGACTCATCAAAGGATCTGAAAATGCAGATAACGACACGATAACAAGTTGTTTCGCTGACCCCTTTTACTCAAGACCCACTGGGATAAATGAGACTACAGCGGCGGCAATGCAGATGAGGCTTTATCTGCAACGCTATGGGATTACGGAAGAGCAATGTGCCAAGGTAGTGGTGAAGAATCTGGGTAATGCCCTCTTCAATCCTTATACCCATATAAAAAAGAGAGTAAGCGTCGAGGATGTTCTCGGGTCGGAGAGGATATGTGATCCCTTAAAGGCTATGGAGTGTGCACCGAAATCGGACGGTGTCTGTGCTATGCTTTTGGCCTCTGAAGAAAAAGCCAAGGAGTTAACAGACAAACCAGTTTGGTTTAAAGGCTGGGGTGCTTCTATGGATACATTTTATCTTGGAGATAGAGATTTGCTGGATACTCCGCTAAAGAGCGCGGCGGCAAGTGCCTATAAGATGGCTGGGATCAGCAATCCGAGAAAGGCTATTGACATGGCAGAAATATGCGAACCTTATGCCTTCCAGGAGCTTCTGTGGTGCGAGCAACTAGGACTTTGTGGTCAAGGGGAGGGTGGCAAGTTGATAGATAGTGGTGCAACACAGATGAATGGTTCGCTGCCTGTCAATCCTTCCGGCGGTGTTTTGGCGATGAATCCTTATGTGTCAAGAGGACTCTACCGTGTTGCCGAAGCTGCTCTACAGATCAAGGGCAAAGCCGGAGAACACCAGATAGATAAAAAAGTAAATACCGCATTAGCCCACGCAACTTACGGTTTTTGCGGGCAATGGCAGGGAGTGGTAATTTTAGGAAGTTAGGAGGTAATAAAATTTATAAAAGGGGGATTAGATTAAATGGCCGAAGAAAAAGAGAGACCAAGGACGATTGAGGCTGTGGGGACTGCTCCTTTTGAGATGGCATTGGGGCCAACGTGGACGAGATTTTTTGAAGGTATAAAAGAGGAGAAGATATTTGGTACCAGATGTAAGAAGTGTGGTAGGGTTCTTGTTCCTGCAAGACCATTTTGTCCTAGATGTTTCGAACCGATGGAGGAGTGGGTCGAGGTTGCTCAGGAAGGCACTATAGTTACTTGGAGCTATATCGATTATACTTATTTTGGATTGGAAGATGATATGATTCCAGTGGTACCAGCTACCATAAAGTTGGATGGAACTGATACTAGCTGGTGGGGTGTGATTGGCGGATTTGACATAAAGGATTTTGATTTGGTGGCCAAGAAAGTAAAGGTTGGTGGGAGAGTTAAGGCTGTATGGCGTAAAGAGAAAAGGGGTTGCGTGCAGGATATAGAATACTGGAAAGTTATCGAATGAAAATAAGGAGTGATTAAGATATGGGAAGAGCAGTTGGAATTATTGGAACAGGACAGACAAAGCATGGCAGAAGGGATGACGTAAGTTATCCTGACTTAGTTAGGGAAGCAGTAAACGCGGCATTTGAAGATGCTGGGATAACTCCAGAGGATATAGACGGCGTGGTTTTTGGCAGCATGCCCTCTATGATGGAAGGAATGGCATACAACCATTTCTACTTTGCCGATGCCATGCGCGCGGTGGGCAAGCCTATATTAAGGGCGGAGACCTGTGGTTCCACAGGGCAGTCTATAGCACATACAGGTGTCCACTGGGTTTCATCAGGAATGGCGGATATCGTCTTGGTTGTGGGCTCGGAAAAACAGCACGAAGGCGATGCCCAGGCAACGATGATGACAATACTTGAACCATTCTTGCAATTAAGTGCTGGTGGGGCTCCTGTAGCCTTTTCCATGCAGTCCCGTGAATGGATGGGGTACTATCACATCGCTGAGGAGAAGGCGAGGGAAGCGGCGGCAATAATATCGGTGGATTGTCATAACGCCGGAGCAAATAATCCATTGGCACACATCAGGAAAAGGTTCACGAAAGAAGAGGTTATGAACGCGCCAATTATCACCTATCCCGTTCGTTTGCTGGATGTTTGTCCCTCGTCGGACGGTGCTTGTGCCGTGATCTTTGCCTCGGAGGAGAAGGCTAAAAAGATCTGTGAAACTCCTGCTTGGGTCAAAGGTATGGGCTTCAGAGGTGAAGAATACTTTATCGGTGACAGCAGTAAGGCGGTGTGGCAAAGCGCTATCGAAGCGTCCCGGGAAGCTTATAAGCAGGCGGGCATCACCAACCCCAGAAAAGAGCTAGATGTGGCTGAGATATATAATCCCTTCAGCTACCAGGAATTGATGTTTTTGGAGTGTTTGGGACTGTGTCCTCTCGGAAAGGCCGCTGACTATGTCATTGATGGTGTATTTTCACCCGGTGGTGAGCTCTCCTGTGACCCTTCGGGTGGTGTTCTCTGTACCAATCCAATCGGTGCCACGGGGCTTATCAGGTTAGCTGAGGCAGCCATGCAAGTTACTGGCAAGGCCGGATCTCGTCAAATCGAAGGGGCAAAGCTAGCACTTTCTCATGCAATGGGAGGCGCAGAGCAATTTAATGGTGTAACGATAGTTGGTTCAGAACTATAGAGAGGGGGGTTAAATTAATGTCAGGGAAGTATAAATTAATTAAAGAGAAGTACAGGTTTGAGATAGAGGACTTTAAGTTCCCAGAAAAGGAATATAAGACAGGGAGGCATGATACAGTTCTTCCATATCACTGGGCTCTGGGAAAAACATGGACTAGGTTTTTCGATGGGTTGAGAGAGGAGAAGATACTCGGCACCAGATGTAAGAATTGTAACAAGGTTCTTGTTCCTGCAAGGACATTTTGTCCCAGATGTTATGAAGATATGGAGGAATGGGTTGAAGTTGGTCCAGAAGGCACCGTAGATACATGGTGTCTGGTCGATTACAAATATTATGGACAGATTAAGGAGCCTCCATATATAATAGCTCAAATACGCCTGGATGGAGCTGACTGTGGCCTGACACATTTCATTGGCGGATTTGATCTATCTGACCCCGATAAGGTGAGGGGAAAGATAAAGACTGGAACAAGGGTTAATGTCGTGTGGAGTAAGGAGAAACATGCTGATATTTATGATATCGCCTACTTTGAGCCCGTGAAATAATCCTGGCGCAAGGTATCTAAAAATATCTAAAAATTTGTATGATCGGAGGAAAAAAAGGTGAAA
>JGI24025J20009_10000807_pt1 | contig 24274 bp, 21 predicted proteins | sample Cruoilmetagenom3_FD_20009 | JGI IMG/M metagenome (IMG submission 20009) | reverse complement strand
GCCTTCTTTTCTGATTGAATACGTTTTAACCTAAGAATTTTCTCCTTCGTTTTTTTTGACCGGCGTCTCTTTTGTCGCCTTATTTTTTCTATTCTCTCCCTTTCAGCAGTAATGTGCCCCTTACGAAACCTCTCAATCCTGTCAAAAAGTATACGTCTCGCCAAAAAACGATTTAAAGCCTGTGAACGTGACTGCTGACATTTCACGAAAAGCCCCGTCGGAATATGGACAAGATATACACATGAAGCCGCTTTATTGACCTTCTGCCCTCCAGGACCGGAAGACCTGATAAAGCTTTCGCGGAGATCTTCTTCCTTTATGCCAATCTGATTCATCCGCTCAATAAGGGCTTTATGTTTCTTCTGAGAAATGATTGAGGTTTTCATAACACCAAATATACTGTAATATGGAGAATAATTCATCCGTTAAAAAGGAAATAAAGTTATGTTCAGCGCCCAACTCATTAATAATCCCTTTGATGATCCGGGAGTATATGTTGAATTTCGATATAAAAGGAGATCTATCCTCTTTGATCTGGGAAATCTCCATCATCTTTCAGCCCGGGAACTCCTTAAGATCAGCCATGTATTTGTGTCTCATACACATATGGATCACTTCATCGGTTTTGATTACCTGTTAAGGATCTGCCTGGGAAGAGATCAGCATATTTCTCTTTTCGGTCCACCGGGTTTCATTAAAAACGTGGAGAACAAAATAGGCGCCTACACGTGGAATCTTGTCGAAAATTATACAAATACTTTCACCCTCGATATAACGGAACTCCACGAAAAACATAAACGGATACGGCGTTATCGTTGCCAAAGTGCTTTTAAGCCCGAAGTCCTGGCTGATGCTGAAGACTTTGACGGTACGCTGGTAGTAGATCGGAATGATTTTACCGTAAAAGTGGCATTTCTTGATCACAAGATTCCATCACTCGCATACTCGATTGAAGAGAAAAAACATATCAACATCAAAAAAAATGCTCTCGGGGAGATGGGACTCCCCGTAGGACCATGGCTCGGAGAATTCAAAGATAAAATCCTCGGAGGCAATCCTGATGATACCCTCATCGAAGTATGGTGGAAAGACAAAAATAAACGGATTTCAGGAAAAACATTCCCCCTTGGAACACTCAAGAAAAAGATCATCAGGATCACACCGGGGAAAAAGATTTCTTATATAACAGATGCTGTATACAATGAAGATAATGCCAGGAAAATTATCGAGTTAGCCCGTGTCTCCGACATAATTTTCATTGAATCACCCTTCCTTGAAAAAGATGCGGAAATAGCCTTAAAAAAGTATCATCTGACGGCAAAACAGGCGGGAGATCTTGCACGAATGGCCGGTGCAAAGGATATGACGATTTTTCACTTCTCGCCAAAATACAAGGGTCGAAAAGATCTCCTGCTGGGAGAAGCTATGAAGGCTTTTAACCAAGATTAAATTTTCTCTATTCTAAAACCCTCCAGATTAATCGCAACGGAACGCCGGAGAAGATCTATAGAGATAACAAAAAGATTCTTTTTTAAATCCGTTTTAAGCACAACCCCCTCGATATCCTTGAAGGCTCCGTCCATGATACGAGCACTTTCACCAACCTTTGGATATAGACACGTTTGAATTTCCACTTCCGAACCTATTACACGCTGAATAGCCTCTATCTGGGCATCGGGAACGGGTATAGGCTCATAACTATTCGGTTTTCCCAGCATCCTGACGACACCGGGAGTTTTAAGAACATCCAGCTTTTTTTCATTGGTTAAGTCGAATAATTCTACAAAGAGATACCCTGAAAACATGGGTACCCTGATTTTTTTTCTTCTATCTTTCCTCTTGCTCCACACTTCTATCTTGGGAAGAAAGGACTCCACATCCTTTTGAACAAGGCGGGTATAAACTTTATCTTCAAAACGCGACCTTGTATTAACAGCATACCAAGGCATGACAACTCCTCTCTTGGGATTAATTTTGAATTAATCCTTCTATAATGATGTCATCCCCTTTTCTGTAAACTTTATCGAAGGTCAGGCCAATCGAATCATCCATTTTCTCAATCCCCAGATCGCCTATTGCTTCAATTCCCTTTCCCAGTATTTTCGGCGCGGTAATGATCAGCATCCTGTCAAAAAGTTTTTCTTTCACCAGAGAGGTAATGATCTTTGAACCTCCTTCAACAAGGATTGAAGAGATTTCCCTTTTCCCAAGTTCAACTAAGAGTTTTTTCAGATCGACATGATTCTGACCATTTTTATCGATAAAAAGAACTTCAATGCCCATCCCCTCCAGACGCGCCAGCTTCTCAGCAGAACAGCGAAGGGTTGTGACTACTAATGTTTTCGCCTTTTCCTGATTTTGGAAAATCCGGGCATTCAGAGGTATCTGCAAACTTGAATCAATAACAATCCTCAACGGATTCCTGCCCCTTACCAGGCGAACCGTTAAATCGGGATCGTCCTTCAGAACGGTTCCAATACCTATCAGAACACCGTCGTGATGACTTCTCAACTTGTGTGCAAATTTGAGGGATGGTCCCGAACTGATCCATCGGGAATGACTTGCAGATGTTGCAACCCTGCCGTCAATGGTCTGGGCATACTTGAGGGTAACAAATGGAGTTCTTGTCTTGATAAATTTAAAATACTTTTCGTTTAACGCAACACATTCTTCTTCAAGTACCCCAACCTTTGTTTTGATCCCATGACTTTCCAGGATCTCTATCCCCTTGCCGGAAACCAGGGGGTTGGGATCGGTGGTTCCTATTACCACCCTTGATGCCTTGACATCAACGATCTTTTCAGCACAGGGAGGCGTCTTGCCGTAGTGACTGCATGGTTCTAAAGTTACATAAAAAGTCGCACCCTCTATCGATTCTGAAGCATGATTAATAGCATTAATTTCCGCATGATTCTCTCCGAATTTTTTATGATATCCCTGACCGATTATTTTCCCTTCTTTAACGATCAGGGCACCAACCATAGGATTCGGACTTGCCCACCCCTCACCTTTTCTGGCAAGCCTTAAGGCCCTTCTCATGTAGAATTCATCCATGACGGATTCCTTCTTGATCAGATGATAAGACAAAGGTTCAAGGAGCACGGTAAAAGGTAAACTCCCTAAAGCGGCAAAGCCGCAAATCCGAAATTCGAATATCGTTCGACTGAGCACTCACGTCGAAGTCAAATAACAAATTTTCGAAACAGTTTTGGACATTCGAGTTTAAGATTTTGATATTGTTTCGAATTTTGTACTTCGGATTTCGAATTTATTTTCCGCCAACATCTGCGCAAAAAACGCAGTTGTTGTGAACAAAGAATTTAATCTCCTTTATCCTTGTGCCTTGATCCTTTCACCTTGTTCCTTGTTCCTTGAACCTCAGATACTCATCAATCGCCCAAGCTGCTTTTCTGCCGGCACCCATAGCAAGGATAACCGTTGCGGAGCCCGTTACTATATCGCCACCGGCATAAATACCCTTGCGGCTTGTTTCGCCCGTTTCATCCTTCGCAACAATATAGCCCCACCGGTTCATTTCCAGTCCTGGAGTTGTGGAAGCAACCAGTGGATTGGCCATTGCTCCTATGGCAACCACTACTGTATCCACATCCATAACAAACTCGGAATCTTTTATCGGAACAGGTCTCCGCCTGCCCGACTCATCCGGCTCGCCTAGTTCCATACGAAGGCATTTCATCTCTGTAACCCAGTCGTTTTCATCACCCATATATTCTATGGGATTGGTCAAGAGCTTGAATTGAACACCCTCCTCCTGAGCATGATGAACCTCTTCAATTCTGGCAGGCATCTCAACCTCGGTACGACGATAGATAATATACGAGTTCTCCGCACCCAACCTCAATGCCGTTCGCGCAGAGTCCATGGCGACATTGCCGCCACCTATTACAGCCACATTTTTACCACGAACTATGGGAGTATCATATTCCGGGAACCTGTAGGCCTTCATCAAATTGGACCTGGTGAGATATTCGTTGGCTGAATAAACTCCGGAGAAATTTTCCCCCGGTATATTCATAAAGACAGGAGCTCCGGCGCCGACTCCAAGGAAGACAGCATCAAATCCCTCTTCGAAAAGCTCATCCACTGTTTTTACCCTTCCGATTGCTGCATTGACTACGATTTTCACACCCAGTTTTTTGAGATAATCGACTTCCGCGTCCACAATACTTTTTGGAAGACGAAACTCGGGAATACCGTAAATCAAAACACCTCCGGCCTTGTGAAGGGCCTCAAATACAGTGACATCATGACCAAGTTTTACCAGATCCCCCGCGATTGTCAGCCCCGCAGGACCGGCCCCTACCATGGCAACCTTTTTACCGGTGGGCGGAGCAACCTCAGGAATCACTATATTCCCCGACTCACGTTCATAGTCGGCAGCAAACCGTTCCAGCCTGCCTATGGCGACAGGATCGCCCTTCTTCCCCAGGATGCAGACCTTCTCACACTGGTCTTCCTGAGGACAAACCCTACCGCAAACGGCGGGGAGAGCGTTTGTTTCCTTCAGTTTGTATGCAGCCCCAATAAAATCTTCCTCGGCAATTAGTTTTATGAAGCCGGGAATATCCACATCTACGGGACAACCCGCTATACATGTAGGTTTCTTACACTGGATACATCTCTTTGCCTCCAAAACGGCCTGTTCTTCCGTATAACCAAGAGGAACCTCATCAAAGTTTTTAGCCCGGACCTTTGGATCCTGCTCGGGCATACTCTGTCTCGGAATCTTTTCCTTTTTTTTCTTTTTATCCGTCATTGCACTTACACCTGTAATCTTCCATTGCTGTTTTTTCCTGATCATTGTATGTTTTAAGGCGACTCATCAAAAGGCCGAAATCTACCTTATGACCATCAAATTCAGGACCATCGACACAAGCAAATTTGGTCTCTCCTCCTACAGAAACACGACAGGCACCGCACATGCCGGTCGCGTCCACCATAATCGGATTCAGACTTACAATAGTTTTTATACCGTAGGGTTTTGTGACCTCGCAGAGGAACTTCATCATCGGAACAGGTCCTATTGCAAAGACTATATCAATTTGCTCGCCCGAATCAATCAGATTTTGCAGGACATTAGTTACAAAACCATGGACACCATAACTTCCATCATCTGTAGCTACTATAAGTTCATTACTGATTGATCTTATCTCATTCTCGAGTATCAAAATATCCTTCGTCCTGGCGCCAATAATCGGGATTACCTTGTTACCGGCCTCCGCAAGAGCCTTGATGACGGGATAAGCAACACCAATACCGACACCGCCACCGACGCATACAGCCGTACCAAAATTCTTCATTTCCGTTGGCTGGCCAAGCGGTCCAAGAACAGTAAAGAGACTTTCCCCTTCGCTCATATCCGCAAGAAGGGTAGTAGTCTTGCCAACAACCTGGAATATAATCGTTATGGTTCCCTTTTCCTCATCGGAATCTACGATAGTCAGAGGAATTCTCTCACCTTTTTCACCAGTCATGAGAACGACAAATTGTCCTGCTTTTCTCTTTCTGGCTACATCCGGGGCCTCGACAACCATCCTGACCACATTTTCAGACAAATAGCCTTTCTCTGTTATTTTATTCAATCTCAAATCTCCTGTTTTTTACTGTTACCCGCTAAAAAAACAGGGAGCCTCCAGAAGTCTCCCCCTACTGTTACTTTGACTTTCTTCAATCTTCACAAAAACAATCACATCATGAGAAAAACTTAATATTCCGGTGTCAGCTGATCCAGCTCAGCCAGGGAGAAGACAGGACCGTCTTTACATACATACTTCTCGCCGACATTGCAACGGCCACATTTGCCTATACCGCATTTCATCCTCATTTCGAGGGAGGTATAAATGTTTTCCTTTGAGAAGCCCAGTTCAAAAAACACCGGAAGTGTAAAGCGAATCATAATAGGCGGACCACATATAATGGTAACGGCATTTTCAGAGCCTGGGCCTACCTCTTTGCAAACGGTCGGAACAAAACCTTCTCTTCCTGTCCAGGTTTCATCACCTTTGTCCACAGTTACATACATGTCGATATCGTCTCTCTTCTCCCAGGCAGCCAGCTCATCCTTGTAAATAAGGAGTCCGGGCTCCCTTGCACCGTAAACAACTGTAATATTTCCAAATCTGGATCGGTGGTCATCATGTATCATATAGTTGATCATGGATCTCAGGGTCGTGAAGGCGAAACCTCCACCGACAATAACGATGTTTTTCCCCTCTAAATAGTCGATTGGCCACGAATTGCCCAAGGGGCCTCTAACACCCATACGCGCACCTTCTTCAAGATCATGAAGGGCAGATGTCACAACTCCGGCCTTCTGTACGGTAAATTCAATATAGCCCTTCTGGGTAGGTGACGATGCTATCCCAATGGGTGATTCCCCTTTGCCGAAAATAGAAAGCTCGGCAAACTGTCCGGGTATATACTTGAAGTTTTCTTCATCCTCTTTATTCACAAAGGACAGCCGGAATGTTTTGATATCGTTGGTATCAACTTCCGTAACAATTTTCGTTACATCTACAGGAATGGGTATATACGGGTTATGCATTATCAACTCCCAAATACATCAAATCATTTTATTAGTTTAAACGGTAGAAATACAATTTTTTACAAGTCCACCATTGATCAACCAAAAGAAGCAATCAAACCGATTCAACCGCTTCTTCAACAACGGTTAGTATATCTATATTAACAGGACATGACCGGGTACATCGCCCGCAACCAACACATGAGGTGACCCCAAAATTGGTCACATAATAGGAAAATTTATGATTGACTCTCTGGCGCAGCCTCTGAGATTTCTGTGTACGGGGATTATGCCCGCTCGCTTCCAAAGTAAAATCAGTAAACATACATGAATCCCAAATTCTTTTCCGCGTGCCCTCACCAAATAACGTCTCATCCTGTATATCAAAGCAATGACATGTAGGGCAGACGAAGGTACATACACCACAGTTCAGACAGGGAGCTGCCGCCTTCTCCCAGTATGGGCTTCCAAACATGTCCTTTAATTTTCCAGCAACCCCTTTTAGTGAAAGGGTGCGTGTCTTCAACTCAGGCCCCTTTTTAAGTCTCTCTTCAAAATATTCTTCATCTTCTGCCGATGCATCCTCAAGAACATCGACTGAACCGAGAAGCTTCTCTCCTTTTTCCGTTATCACCTTCAGGAGGAAATTCTTTTCACCCTTGACCAGAAATACATCGCTTCCGGCAGTATCGGCGGCATGTATATCAAAAGCACCATAAAAATCGGTCGGATCAACCGTGTCAAAGGCATAACCTATAATTGTCGTGTTTTTTCTCCTGTTTTCCCAGTACGGATCAACGATTCCACCGCCTGTAAAAAGCTTATCCATAATCTCGAAACTTTTTACATCACATGGTCTTACCCCAAGCACAATCCTCGGTTCGGGATCAAGGAGTACTTCTTCAATCTCTGTTGTCCCTTTTTTCAGACTGTACCGCACCATATCGTCGGTTTGGGGAAAGAATACACACTTGGGACTTTGCAAAGTATTGTAAAAATCAAGGGTGACATCACTGGCATCCTTGATTTCCTGGAAATTGACACCGGCATCACCTTTTACGGGGGCAAAAAGTGTCTCTTTTTCCATCAAGGCAGACACAAATTGATTTAGTTTTTCAAGTCCTATCTTCTTTAACACGACGTTCTCCTTACAGTAATATCTCGTCCGAGTCTTCCATCTTGAAATCAACCATGACCTGCTTGTCATCCAGACTCATACCGGACGCCTGGTCAAACATTTCTTCGCACTCTTTTGAAACCTTCTTATGAAACAGATGAAGAGGAATATCCATGGGACAGGCCCGCGAACACTCTCCGCAATCGATACACCTCCCAGCCAGATGATAGAAACGTGTCAGATGAAACATGAGGTTACTTTCGAGGGACGGAGATTTATCTGCCCACCGGGGTTGAGACTGATCGATAAAACATGGATCACAGTAACACATGGGGCAGGCCTTGCGGCACGCGTAACAGCGTATGCACTTCGAAAATTCCTTGCTCCAGAACTCCCACCGTGCATCAAGTTCCATCTCTTCCAATTCCTTAAGAACATCATAGGGCGAGCCATCGTCGCGCTCCGGAATTTCATCCCCGAGGAGAATATCATATAAAACAGGATTGGCTAAATTGCATGCTGTGCTATTATCTATAGCTTTTCCGGTTTTGGAATCAATCATATCTCGATAGGAAATACCCAATATCACTATATCTTCTCTCTTTACCTTTTCTTCCTGCATAAGCACGATCAATGCCCTGCTGTCACAACTTTTTACTGCTATAGCAATTTTGGTCCCAAGAGGATATTCAGTAAGATATCTGGTCATATTGAAGGTACAATATTCATTGAATACAATGTTATCTACATCAGAAACAGCCTTGGCGGTATAGGGCATCGGGTGTTTCTCATCATATCCCCTGCCATACGCAAGAANGACCTCCACCTCACCACTTCCCAGAAGTCTTTTTGCCTCCTGCTTCAGTCTGTTTTCAATATTTTTCATGTCTCAATATCCTTTTTCACCTTGAACTTGGTCTGCGGCCCCAACGCCCTGATCTCTTCGGTAAACTCTTTTACAACCTCGGCAAATTTAATCCCGTCAGAAGCCGATATCCACTCAACCCGAAACCTCTCCGGTTCCAGCCCTGCAAATTCAAGTATCTTCCTGGTTATGGCAAGCCTTCTTCTGGCGTAGTAATTGCCGGTTGAATAATGGCAATCGCCCGGCTCACAGCCGCCGACCAGCACACCATCCGCACCCAGTTGAAAAGCCCTGAATATAAACGCCGGATTGATACGGCTGGAACACATAACACGGGCAACTCTTACATTGTGAGGATATTGTATCCTCGTTGTGCCAGCCAGATCAGCCCCCGTGTAGGTACACCAGTTACATGCTATACCCAGTATCTTGGGCTCAAATTCCATAATTATTCCCCTTAAAATTCCATTAATCCTTCCATTTCACCTATAAACTGATCATTGGTGAAATGACGCGCAATAATCGCCCCTGTCGGGCAGGATGCCGCACAAAGACCGCAACCCTTACATAGTACCTCATTTATTACAGAAACCTTCTTTTCGATATCAAAAGAAGGAGCGCTATAAGTACAAACCCTTACACAATTTTGGCACCCACAGCACACATAGGGATCAACATATACGGTTGCAGCCTCCAACTCCAACTGCTTTTTGCCAACAATCGTCAGCGCCTCCGCTGCCGCACCAATTGCCTGGGCTACGGTATCCGGTATATCTTTCGGTCCCTGACAGGTCCCCGCAAGAAACACACCATCCGTAGTAGTTGACAGAGGATCCAGCTTAGGATGTTTTTCTCTGAAGAATCTATCTTTATCCACCCCGATATTAAAAATTCTGGCAACATCTACAGCATCTGCCCGGGGCTCCATAGCGGGTGCCAGGACAACCATATCAACGGGCAAGCGCATGAACTGGCTCGATAACGTATCCTCAACCTCAACGATGAGTTTTCCTTCTTCCTCGGGACTGCCTGTCACATCCGTTACCCTGGCTGCTTTTCCACGGACAAATTTTACATTCTCCGCAAGAACCCTGTTGTAGAATTCCTCGTAACCCTTGCCGAAACATCGCATATCAATATAAAGCTGGTAGACATCGGCAGACGTTTTTTCCTTAAAAAGGTGGGCAAATTTTAAAGCATACATGCAGCACACCCGGCTGCAATATTCGTGATAGTTTATATCACGGCTGCCGATGCAATGGAGTATCGCGATACTTCCTGGTTCTTCCCCATTCCTCATCACAACCTTACCCTCGGTAGGCCCGGTTGAATTGAAGAGTCTCTCCACCTCCAGAGAATGATAGACGCCAGGATACTTGCCATACCCGTATTGAACGAGCGGTTTTGTATCCATCAGGCTGTATCCGGTAGCAACGATTATTGCACCAACCTTAACATCATGATATGTATCTTCCTGCTCAAAATCTATGGCATCCTGCTCACAGACTTTTTCACAGAGCCGGCACTTTCCCTTCTTGAAATAGATACAAGTTTCTCTATCAATGACAGGTTTTTGAGGAACGGACTGGGGAAACGGTATATAAATCGCCTTTCTACTGCCCAGCCCTTCATCGAACTCCGAAAGTCCCTTGCCCGCCGGACATTTCTCCACACAGGTAAGGCAACCATTACACTTATCATGGTCAACATAACGTGCCTTCTGTTTTACCGTAACATCAAAGTTCCCTACAAATCCCTTAACCTCTGTTACCTCACAAGAAGTCATCAATTCAATATTGGGATTTTGCAGAACAGCATCCATCTTTGGAGTCAATATGCAGGCGGAACAATCCAGTGTAGGAAAAGTCTTGTCAAATTGCGCCATGTGACCGCCAATCGTAGGGCTCCTTTCCACCAAATACACCTTCTTCCCCGTCGAGGCCAATTCCAGAGCCGCCTGGATACCGGCAATTCCGCCTCCTACAATCATAACTTCCGAATTGACATCTACAAATCGCGAGGCAAGGGAATCCAACAGGCGAGCACGATGTACGGCTCCGTTAACAAGTGCCTTTGCCTTTGCCGTTGCCTTGTCCATATCTTCAATTACCCATGAACATTGCTCGCGTATGTTGACAATAGTAAGCAGATACTGGTTCAAGCCGGCGTTTTCCAGCACCTTGCGAAAAGTCTTTTCATGCATGAGAGGTGAACAGGCAGCGACTATAACCCTGTCCAGATTACATTCCTTAATCTTTTCCTGAATGAGCTCCTGTCCCGGAGTGGAACACATAAACTTATAGCTTTCCGCCATAACAACATCGGGCAGATCTCTGGCAAACTCAGCCACATCATCAACCCGCACCGTTTTGGCTATATTCGAACCACAGTGACAGACGAAAACACCTATTCTGCTCATAACAACTCCTTGTCACTCTAAACTGTCGAGAATTAACTCCGTTATATCTTTTACCTTTATCTTTTCATCAGCATTCATTGTTTTGACACTGTCTTCAAGCATTGAGATGCAGTAAGGACACGCGGTGGCCAGTACAGTCGCCCCTGTTCCCAGGGCTTCCTCCATCCGCAGGTCGCTCAGCCTTTCACCTTTACTCCTCTCAGTCCACAGTCCACCGCCGCCGCCGCCGCAGCACATACTCTGTTCCCTGCTCTTTTCCATCTCAACAAGTTCTACACCGGGTATGGATCTTAATATGTCCCGGGGCGCGTCATAAATTCCGCTGTGCCTCCCCAGATAGCATGGATCATGATAGGTTATTTTCGTTTCGCTAAGATCCTTTTTGGGTACAATCTTTCCATCCCGGATGAGATCGGCGAGAAGCTCAGTGATGTGGATAACTTCATATTTCCCACTGTATTCTTTCTTGAAGGTATAATAGCAATGAGGTGAATTGACGATAATCTTCTTCACCTTGTTTGATTTAAAAATTTCTTCATTGTTATTTTTAAGGCGTTCAAAAAGAGCCGTATCTCCAACCTTGCCTGCGCTTTCCCCGCAACAGTTGACATCTGTACCTAAAAGTCCCCAGCTTATACCTGCCCTGTCCAATATCTCAGCCGTGGCACGTGCAACCCGGACGTTCCTGGGATCATAACAAACCGTACAACAGGTAAAATACAGATACTCCGTATCTTCAGAGAAATGCGGATACTCACCATTATACCATTCATTTCTTTTGTCCGGGTCCCCTGACCATGGATTCCCGCGTGAGGAAAGACTGCCCACAAAGACACGCAGGCTCTCTGGAAGCAGGCCGCCTTCTGAATATACCCTTCGCACAGCCCTGACCACGTCAATGATCTCAACTCCCCTGGGACACCTTGAGACACAAAAATTGCAAGTGGAGCAATACCACATAAACTCCTCAATTCCGTCAAACCCAAACTGCCCCTGTCTGATGAGTTTCCGGATATTAAACTCCGTTATAGAACTCCATGGACAGGTCCCGGTACAGGTCCCGCACTGATAACATTTTCTTAACGCTTCACCGCCGGCTTCTTCGATAGCTTGCGATATTTCAAGGTAGGGCGCAACTGGTGATGCCATTATATATCTCCCTGAACTTCTCTTTATGGTGTGTTAATATTTACACACTTATCGACGTCGACAAATCTCGGCGCTCTTGCAAGTTTTACCTTGAAGCACCCCGGCTCGCCGTCAACCGCCTCCACTGTTCTCTTTGTCAGGATTTCTACGTTCGGATGTCTCCCCACCTCAACAAGCTTGGGGGAAAGTATGCATGCAGAACAATCATTGGTAGGAAATGTCTTGTCGAGCTGAGCCATGACACCGCCAATACTGATGTCATTTTCGACGAGGTATACTTTCATGCCCGAATTTGCGAGGTCAAGAGAAGCCTGGATATTTGCTATACCCGAACCTACAACCATCACAGCGCCGACTTTTTCACTATCTTTTAACACTATATTCACACCTCGGATTTAATGTTTTCTTTAGAATTAAAATATATTGAGAATAAGGACAACTATGAAAAGTTTCCAGCCACAGCTTCGACTTGGTAACAAAGTTTTGTTTTTCTGTCAAGGCATAATCAGAAATTTTTGTAATTTGCTTGTTGAACTGATGAACGAATCTCACGATTATTTCGTTACTCCCATTATCCTTTTCCAGATAGCCTCTTTACCATATCCCGTTCTGGCAGAAAACAGTATAATCTTATCAAGGCTTTCTTTTTTTAGATACTCTGCTATCTTTCGACGGCGAATGTTTGTCTGATTTCCCGAAAGCTTATCTGTTTTTGTCAGTACAAAGAGAACGTTTACGTCATAATAATCAAGCCAGTGGACAAGAGAAATGTCTTCTTTTGAAGGATCCCTTCTTATATCAAGAATCACAATGACCAGGCGTAAATTCTGTCGCTCTTTCAAATATGTCTCCACCATGGGGCCCCAGCTCTTTCTGACAGAAAAAGGAACCTTTGCGAATCCATAACCGGGAAGATCAACAAAAAATAACTTATCGTTTATTTTGAAGAAATTTATTAGGCGGGTTTTGCCCGGGACGGCACTTGTGCGGGCAAGCCTCTTCCTGTTTATAAGGGTATTGATAAGTGAGGATTTACCCACATTTGATCTACCTGCAAAGGCTACCTCAGGAATCAATCCCTCCGGATATTGAGAAGGATCGATAGCGCTTTGTGTGAACTCCGCCGATGTAACTTTCATGGATAATGCAACCTTAGAATCTAAATCAAATTTTCAACGCCTCTCTCTACTAAATGATATTTTCACAGAAGTCAAAATTTACACAACCTTTTCGATTTTAGTATCTTTTCATATTCCTGTGTCAGCTAAAATTTAAAAGCGTACTTCTGATTCTTATTTTGACAAAGCAACAAAAAGTGATTGACATTTAAATTCTCCTGTAGTAGAAGCTCTTCCCATCTTTGTTATGGAGGGTTTTTCCCGAATGATTTGTGGCGTGGTAAGATACTTTTTAAGCTTAATCGGCTTGTTGTGCCTCACACTTGGCCTATATCCACCGCCCATAGTCTTTGGAAAGTAGCAAACTAATAAATAAAACAGTGTTTGAAGGCCATGGGTGAGAACTCATGGCCTTTTTATTTTTGCGGTTTTATCAATTTTATTTACAGGGAGGTAAAAAATGACAAAGTCAGACAGAGAAAGAGTTTTTATATTTGACACAACCTTGAGAGACGGGGAACAATCACCGGGGTTCAGTATGAACTCGGATGAAAAACTCAGGTTTGCTCTGCAATTGGAAAAACTGGGGACAGACATTATTGAAGCCGGTTTCCCAGTTGCGTCAGAGGGAGATTTTGAATCGGTCCAGCAAATTGCCCGGAAAATCAGGAAACCTCAGATTGCCGCCCTTGCCAGAGCGGATCTTCCGGAAATTGACCAGACATGGAAAGCAATTGAAGAGGCAGCTAATCCAAGGATCCACATATTTTTATCTTCGTCTGATATACATCTTAAGCACCAGTTAAAAAAGACGCGGGATCAGGTTTTGAAGGAAGCCTGTGCCGCCGTGAAACACGCTTGCACTTATACAACAAACGTGGAGTTCTCACCCATGGATGCGACAAGAACGGACATGGACTACCTTTGTGATATTGTAGAAGCTGTTATAGCGCACGGGGCGACAACTGTTAATATACCCGATACTGTTGGATATGCGATGCCTGATGAATACGGTGGATTGATTGCTTATCTTTTCGCGAATGTTAAAAATATTAACGATGCAATTGTATCGGTGCACTGCCATAATGATCTTGGTGTGGCAATTGCCAATTCTCTGTCCGGTCTGAAACAAGGAGCGCGGCAGGTAGAATGTGCGGTAAACGGCATCGGAGAAAGGGCAGGTAACGCCTCTCTCGAAGAAATTGTTATGGCGTTGGAAACAAGAAAAGACATCCTGGGATTTCAGACAAATATCAAGACAGAACACATTTACCACACGTCAAGACTATTGACGGATATTACCGGCATTCCTGTTCAGCCGAACAAGGCAATCGTCGGGGCAAATGCATTCGCACATGAATCGGGTATTCACCAGGATGGTCTTATCAAGAAAAAAATAACCTATGAGATTATGACTCCGCAAACGGTGGGAGTATCGGAAACAAATATTGTCCTGGGGAAACACTCGGGCCGCCATGCCATAAAGGAACATTTAAGCAAAATGGGATATAATCTCACCAACGATGAGATTGATAAGGTCTTTGCGCGATTCAAAGAACTTGCAGATGTCAAAAAAGAGGTATTTGATGAAGACCTCGAAGCCATCATATCCGACGATGTATTCAGGAAACCTGACAAGTATAAATTGATTTATCTGAATGTCGTCAGCGGTAATGCAGCAATACCTACGGCAACTGTCAGGATGGAAGTCGACGGAGGAATAATGCAGGCTGCGGATTTTGGTGTTGGGCCTATTGATGCAACTTTTACTGTCATCAGAACCATCACAAAAACAAATCATAAACTCCTCAAATATGCAGTAAATGCTATAACGGGAGGAGCAGACGCCCAGGGAGTAGTCACTGTTCAACTGCAATACAACAATCGTGATGTCACGGGTCGCGGCGCAGATCCGGATGTGCTCGTAGCGTCGGCAAAGGCTTACGTGAATGCATTGAACAGGCTTGAATCTCTCAAAGCGTATAATTGCAAGAAACGTTGAAACTAAGGAAAATGTTGGATATGGAATATGTACCAGATTACATGTTTCGAAAACTGTTTGACTTCTTTTTACTTTTAACATATACGCTAAATATACTTGAGGATAATCAAGATGTTAGAATAGAACCGGAATGATTCAATATCAATTTCCCCTTTTTCTGCTCTCAACCTTCATCCACAGGCGCGAGATCACAGAAGTCGCGTTGACGAGTTGAAAAACCGAATTGATTAAGTTGAAAACATGTTCGAGGAGATCAAATATGCCAATGACGATTACAGAGAAAATATTAGCGCTTCATGCCGGAGTGGATCAAGTTTCTCCTGGAGATTTGATAGAGGTAAAGGTTGACATGGCCCTTGCCAACGATATTACAGCTCCTCTTGCAATTAAGACATTCAGAGAAATAGGAACGGGAAAGGTCTTCAATAATGAAAAAATAGCACTGGTGGCTGATCATTTCGTGCCGAACAAAGACATCCCATCTGCTGAGCAGGCAAAACTGATGCGCGAATTTGCAAATGAGCACGAGATTAAAAATTATTTCGAGGGGGGTGAATCAGGCATCGAACATGTGATACTCCCCGAGAAAGGACTTGTCTTGCCCGGCCAGCTTGTTGTCGGGGCTGATAGCCACACATGTACATATGGGGCTTTGGGTGCATTTTCCACGGGGGTTGGGAGCACCGACCTGGGAGCGGTAATGGCAACTGGTGAAATATGGTTAAAAGTCCCGCCAACCATAAAGATAGAATATGAAGGTAACCTTCTGCCCGGTGTAAGGGGAAAGGATTTAATCCTTTACACTATAGGTCTGCTGGGTGTTGAAGGCGCTCTTTATTCCACTCTTCAATTTTCAGGTAAAGTAATCGAGGGGCTTTCAATGTCCGGAAGATTCACGATGGCAAATATGGCTATTGAAGCCGGGGGGAAATCGGGGATAATTGAACCGGATGAGGTAACCCTGGCCTATGTTGCCGAAAGATCTTCTTCAGAACTCTTAATCTTAAAGGGAGATCTGGATGCCAGGTATGAAAAGACAGTAAAGATAACGGCGGACGAAATTGAACCACAGGTTGCTTTTCCACATTCTCCCGCAAACGTTCATCCCGTTTCGGAGGTAGGCGATATCCCCCTCGATCAAGTATTTATTGGGTCTTGCACCAATGGCTGGTTGGAAGACTTACGTGATGCGGCAAATATTTTACAAGGAAAAAAGATCGCCCGCGGCTTAAGACTTATAGTTATACCCGGATCACCCTGGATATACAAAAAAGCAATACAGGAAGGGATTATTGAAACATTCCTTGACGCAGGCGCCGTGATTGGCCCTCCCTGCTGTGGACCTTGTCTGGGAGGACATCTTGGGGTGCTTGCTGGAGGCGAGAGAGCAATATCCACAACTAACAGAAATTTTATAGGAAGGATGGGACATCCAAAGAGTGAGGTATATCTGTCCAATCCTCTGGTAGCAGCCGCATCTGCTGTTACTGGGAAGATTACAGCATCTGACGAGATTTGATTTTACTTGCTATAGGTCTTGCTTTTTCAGAGAATAATCATGTGTAGTAAGCAAGAAGGTCAAAATACCCATTTAGAAAATAAGAAGGAGACTTGACATAAAATGAAATTTCAAGGAAGGGTCTGGAAATTTGGAGATAACGTAGATACCGACCTGATTATTCCAGCAAGATATCTCAACATTTCAGATGGATCTGAATTAGCAAAAAGCTGTTTTATTGATATCAGACCGGACTTTGTGGAAGGTGTTTCATCTGGGGATATTCTGGTTGCAGGTAGAAATTTTGGCTGTGGTTCATCACGTGAGCATGCCCCGCTCGCCATTAAAGAGGCAGGTATCAGTATAGTTATTGCCAAAAGTTTTGCGAGGATATTTTATCGAAATGCATTTAATATAGGATTGCCAATCATTGAATCGGAAGGTGCAGCTGAGGGTCTGTCAGAAAGAGAGGAGGCTGCTGTTGATCTTGCAAGCGGTAACATTGAAAACATCGACAATGGGACAACTTTTTCAGCACATCCAATCCCGGGTTTCATGAGAGAATTGATAAGCGCCGGCGGATTGGTAAACCATATCAAAAGCAGTAAAATAAACATTTAGGGTCTGTCATGAAATAAGTGTTGCAATTAGGCGCTCAGATTTAGGTCAGGTTTAGTCGATACGAGTGAGCAAAACCGTTCGACTGAGCTCACGCCGAAGCCGCAGGAATAGCAGGGCTCTTTTGAGGATTTTGCGATTGAGAATCGGCTAAAAATGGCCTGAAGATGAGATGCATAAATGTGATACTTATTCCATGACAGACACTGAGAGTCTTTATTCTCAACAACTGCGTTTTTCGCACAGATGCGATATTTGCACCTCAAAATCAATCCCTCAATCACGTTTGCTAAATAGTATCATGTCTCTTTGTATCAAAAAAAGCAAATTCATGTTGGCTAAATTGTGACAGTGCACTTTTGATCTTTATCTGACAACTTTTCATATTGCATTAACACAATATAAAAATATCTCTTGACAAATCAAACTTCACGGATTAGATATTTGCGCCTTCATGAACGATGGATCCCTGTCTGGCGTGAAATCGTCAAATGAGGGATTTTTTATTTTCAAATACAGGCAATAACAAAACAACTGCAATTGTAAGGAAGCTTCACCATGAAAAAGGATGTCCATAAAGTTAGAAACATTGGTATCAGCGCGCATATAGATTCGGGAAAGACTACACTTACCGAAAGGATTTTATTTTATACTAAACGTATACATACCATCCATGATGTCAAAGGAAAAGACGGTGTCGGTGCAACCATGGATTCCATGGAACTTGAAAAGGAACGTGGCATTACCATCGCTTCGGCAGCCACGTTTTGTGAATGGCATGGTCATGAAATAAATATTATTGATACCCCAGGTCATGTTGATTTTACAGTAGAGGTTGAACGATCTCTCAGAGTTCTCGACGGCGCCATACTTGTCCTCTGTTCAGTAGGCGGGGTTCAGTCCCAGTCCATCACGGTTGACCAGCAGATGAAACGGTATAAAGTTCCCTGTATTGCTTTTATCAACAAATGCGACCGGAGCGGTGCAAACCCCGATCGTGTAATCTCTCAACTTAAATCAAAACTGGGGCACAACGCCGTGGCCATGCAAATACCCATCGAGCTTGAAATTGATTTCAAGGGTGTCGTTGATCTTGTTACCATGAAGGCCATCTATTTCGATGGAGATAACGGAGAAAACATTCGTATCGAAAGCATACCGGAATCTTTACAGGAGAAAGCCACGGCAAAACGAGAAGAATTGATCGATGTCGCGTCAATGTTTTCAGACGAATTGACAGAGGCTATCCTCGAAGAAAAGGAGATATCTGAAGATCTGATCATCGCTGCCGTACGCAGAGGAACATTGACCCGCAAAATAACGCCTGTCTTTATGGGTTCGGCTTACAAAAATAAAGGTGTGCAACCCCTTCTTAATGCGGTTATAAGATTGCTTCCATGTCCAGCTGAAGTGAAGAACGAGGCCCTTGACATGGACAACAACGAAACACCTGTTATCCTGTCCACTGATCCGGACAAACCCATTGTTGCCCTTGCCTTTAAACTGGAAGACGGACCCTATGGCCAGCTTACCTACATCCGCAACTATCAGGGAACCCTTGCGAAGGGTTCAATAATCGTAAACACACACAATGGAAAAAAGGTCAAGGTTGGTCGTGTTGTTCGCATGCATGCAGACCAGATGGAAGATATCGAAGCCATTCCCGCAGGATATATCGGAGCCCTTTTCGGGATCGATTGCGCGTCCGGAGATACCTTTATCTCCCCGGGTATCAATCTGACTATGACATCCATGTTTGTACCTGATCCGGTTATCTCTCTTGCTATAGTTCCGAAAGACAACAAAGCCCAGATTAATATGTCCAAGGCCTTGAACAGATTTACAAAAGAGGACCCCACATTCAAAACTTTTGTTGACAATGAAACGAATGAAACTATTATCGAAGGCATGGGGGAACTTCACCTTGAAGTGTATGTTGAAAGGATGAGACGCGAGTACGAAGCCGAGGTTACAACAGGTAATCCCCGTGTTGCTTACAGGGAAACGATTACCCGGAGGGCTGAGTTTGACTACATACACAAAAAACAAACCGGCGGCGCAGGACAGTATGGTCGTGTAGCCGGTTATATTGAGCCAACAGCTGAAGGAGATTTTATCTTCGAAAACAAGATAACCGGAGGCTCTATTCCCACACAGTTTATTTCCGCATGTGAAAAAGGTTTTAAATCATGCCTGGCGAAGGGTCCGAAAATGGAATTTCCAGTGACAGGAATTAAAATTGTGATCAATGACGGGGCATCTCACTCTGTTGATTCTTCAGAAATGGCATTCCAGGCGGCCGCACGTGGCGCGTTTCTGCAAGGATACGCAAAAGCCAGACCGGTAGTTCATGAACCCATTATGAAAGTAGTCGTGGAAACACCGACTGAGTTTCAAGGCACTGTCATGGGACTTTTGAACCAGCGCAGAGGAATGATTGTCGGTTCCCAGGATGAAGGTCATATGAGTGTAATTGAGTCACAGGTTCCCCTTGCCGAAATGTTTGGCTTTTCAACGGTATTGAGGTCATCATCACAGGGACAGGCCCAATTTACAATGGAATTTGCGCTTTACAGGCTGGTACCCCAATCGATAGCGGAGGAACTAATAGAAACTGCGGCAAAACAAAAAAGAAGTCGCACAAAGAATTGATTTAACAAAAATAAAACATCAAACCTCAAAAATCATTAACCTTAAAGACAGGACAATCGCCATGTTAAAAAAAGACCTTATCCTTAAAAACCCCCTAAGTCTTCTGGGGTATGAAACTGAAGATATTATCCAGAAAGGAGGATTCGGCGCAGTGCTTTCACGCGCCGGAGTCGGTAAAACAGCTTTCCTGGTACAGCTTGCCATAAACTCCATGCTGCGGAGTAAAAACGTTCTCCATATCAGCCTGAATGACCCGGTAAATAAAGTTGGTCTCTGGTATAAAGAACTATTTCATAATCTTGCAGAACAACACAGTCCGGTAGAGATAAAACAGCTTTGGGAGGATATACTTCCCCATAGATTTATTATGACATTCAAAGTCGAAGGCTTCAGCGTACCCAGACTTGGAGAAAGGATTACCGACCTTACGGAACAGAATATATTTCATCCCCGGATGATTATTATTGATGGGTTCCGCTTCGATGAATCAGCACAAAAGCCCCTCATCGATTTGAAAGGTCTGGCAGAAAAGCACGGGTTTAATGTCTGGTTTACCGTAACCACACACCGCGATGAAGAACCCGAGCCGGACGGTATACCGATTTCCTTTTCACATGTTGAGGAACTTTTTGATGCAGCTCTCAAGCTCTGGCCCGAAGGAGCAGAAACACACATAAAAATACTAAAGGGTATTTCCGCATCTTCCGATCACCCCTCACTGCTCCTGGATTCTTCTACAATGCTGGTAAAAGATAAGAACTAATTACATGTCCCTCTTTTACTGTGCTTTGCCCGTACTCTTTTCCGTATGGGAATAAAAGGGGATATGTGAAGTATTTCATACCATAACCATGAACCATTTCATTGTGTTTCTCGCTATACTTCAGCATATATTAACCAAAAGATAAATGAGTATGTTGATTCGTGGGGATTTTATATGTCCGCAATCTGCCTGATCATAATTGATTTCACAAAGCAAGATACTTGAAAGGAAACAGGTCATGACCCTTTCTAAAAATAAGATTAGCTTCAGCATTTTTTCTATCTTGATTTTGTTTTTTCTTCCTGGCTGTGTTCAAACATTATCATTAATAACCATACCCGTTACAGTAGCCCAACTCGGCGCAACGGCATATCAATCAATTGAAAAAGCAGATATCGATGCTGCGGTAGCATCAGGGGTTACTAAAAAGGAACTGAACAAAATTCAAAATGTTGTGATATTCTTGGGACAGGAAAACACGGAGCCACCATTCGGAAGGATAGGTGATCTGGGAGCCGTAGTAGGAGACAACCTGTGTGTAGAATTAACCAAATTGGGATTCAAGGTATATAAGGGAAGTAAATTAAGAAAATTGACCAAAGCAGGTTACAGCACGAAAAAAATTGCCAACGCAGGGAAAAGATTAGGAGCACAGGCAATTGTCACCGGCAATATTACGGCTGGTCAGAATCGTTCATTCGGTATGCTTGGGATAGGCAGAATGAATACAGTTATTCAAAGTGCCTCAATGAAAATTATAGGTGTTAGAAAAGCTAATACATTAATGATCATTACGATCAATTATAAAATCGGACAGAACCCGCGAGTTGCGGCAGAGGGCATGGCAATGGTCTTAAAGACAAAACTGGAAGACCCAACTCTGAATGTTGAGAAACTGTTTAAGAAAGAGAAAATAGGATAATTCAGTATTAATTAACAATAACAAGATAATGCGATTATAGAAAGTACTGGATCGACTATTAAAAACCCGCCGGCTATTCGAAGATTACGGGTTCCCTTAAAATGGCTTTTCTTGCTGCAGCGGCACACTGCGCTACATCCGGATGAGTATCTTTGAGCGAAGCGATCTGACGCAGGTTATCTGCTGTCCGCGAGATAAGCATAGCAAGATCACCATCCGCTATCTTCAATTTATTGGTAATCCGTGCCCAATCAACATTTCCGGCCCACCTGTAAATGGCTACCGAAGCCCAGAATGGGAGGGGATTTACATCGAATCCCGCATCTTTCATCCGCTGTGATATTGGGGTGACGGTTGAGATAATCTTATCACAAGCTGCCAGAAGTTTTTTTGATTGCTCGCCTCGTTTTAAAACAATGTTTGTATCTCTGTCATAAACAAATGGAGCAACAACGGCTGCGAGGAGCGCCTCATTTCTTTTCGGGAAAGCATCATTTGTCAAACATTCGGCGATAAGCAGTGGCTGGTCCAGTCTTAATTGTGAAGTCCACATCCCTTTTTCTGTAAGACGATTGTTACCATTTACGAATCCTTCCGCCTTCAAGAAATTTAAATGTCTCTGAAAATCTTTCCATAAATCCGTTCTTATCTTTTTCTTCATTCGTTCTTTCTGCTGGTAATTGGCGAGAGATCTTTCGAAAATGTCTCTGATATCTTCCGGCGTGTGTGAGAGAAGAAGATTCAATGTCATAGAAAAATCATTTCGAATCCGGCTCACTATTTTTTCCGGCTTCATAAAACAGAGGTCTCTAACGTGTAATATGTCCATATACTTTTGTGGAATAGTAAGCATAAAACCGATATTATCCTGTCCCCGTCTTCCTGCTCTGCCTGTCATCTGGTGAAATTCTGTGGCGTTCAGGGGCAGGAATTCACGGCCGTTGAACTGATCCGAATTGAACAGTACAACCGATCTTGCAGGAAAATTAACTCCTGCTGCCACGGTGGATGTGGCAAATACTGCATCGAGATGGCCTTTATTCATCATTGTTTCAACCATGAACTTCCAGGCCGGTAGTTGCCCGCCGTGATGGGCTCCTGCCCGGCAGCGGCGAAGACTTTGAAGTTGTTCATGATCCTTCAGGTAGGGAAAGTGATCGAGAATTTCCCGGAGATCTTTGTTAAAGGGTTTTTGATCGGTCCGGTCTGGAGCGATTTTAACAAGATTTATGGCGGCATTGCATTCACCCCTTGATTTGAGAAAAAATATTGCCGGGAGAAGTTTGAATCTTCTCAGTACCCCGATAATTTCATCAAAAGGGGGGAGTTTATTGCCATGTCGATAGATGTTTGGTCTGTTTCCCAGAAAGGAAACAACCTTCTTGAATATCTTTTTCCCGGTCAGAAGGGGCATAATAATTCCTGACGGGTGGAGAAAAAGAGGATAGAGGGGGACAGGCCGCCTGTCTTCTTTTATTACAATACATTCCCTGCCCCTGATAGAATTCAGCCAGCCGGCGATTTCCCGGCCGTTCCCAACAGTTGCCGACAGGAGCAGTAAATTTATCCTTGCGGGAAGATAGATCATGATCTCTTCCCAGACAACCCCCCTGTCTTCGTCTCCCAAGAAATGTGCCTCATCCAGAATGACCAGATCATAGCCGAGGGTTTTTCCTTTGTGCATTACATCATAGAGCTGGTTTCTCAGAATTTCCGTTGTGCCGACTATGATTGGAGCTTCCGTGTTATCCTTTGTATCCCCTGTGAGAATTCCCACATTACCGCGCCCGAAGCTTTCCCCGAATTCCACCCATTTGGAATTGGTCAGAGCTTTCAGAGGTGACGCGTACCAGCATCGGCCACCTTTTTTGAACACATCTGAAATTGCCTGCTGTGCAATCCAGGTTTTCCCAGCGCCTGTTGGCGCTATAACAAGACAATCCGTTTTTTTGATAGATTCGAGTGCTTTTACCTGGAATGGATCGGGTGTAAAGGGCATTGAAGGCGGTTTTCCAATATGGGAAAATATTTCTTTCAGTTCAGGTTCGGCCCCGGGCTCCATCCTGAAAGACTTTTCGCCGGGAGATCTTGTCTTTATTCTTCCGCGGGACTTCTTCCCAGAATAACGCCGCCTTTTGATTGTCCGGGGAGAGTTATGATTTTCTGAAACCTGGGCCATCTGAGTAACCTTCCATTACGGACAAACAAGTTTGACGGCTTCGTAAAAAGCTCTGCTATGCCATCTTATTTATCCGTGTGATGAAACAACTACCACAGTTTGTCGGTATCGTAAAGAATGATAGCGTAGATATCTTTTGAAATTGACAAAAACAGGCATTGGTATTAAGTATCATTCAAATTTGACAATCTCGCAAAAAGTCGGATATCCCCTCCCCTAGTGGGAGGGGATAAAAAAGGGGGGCATAGCTACTTGAAATAGCGGTGTTCTCACCCTCACCCTTGTCCTTTCCCATCAAGGAAGAGGGAGTTTTTGGACTTTCAAGTAACTCGTCATTCCCGACCTGAGCGTTCGACTGAGCTCACGCCGAAGTCGGGAATCCAGTATTTTGTTCATTTCCCCCTGGATTCCCGCTTTCGCGGGAATGA
>JGI24025J20009_10000805_pt1 | contig 24323 bp, 23 predicted proteins | sample Cruoilmetagenom3_FD_20009 | JGI IMG/M metagenome (IMG submission 20009) | reverse complement strand
CTGAGCTTTGGTATCGGATCGGTCGCCGGCGTCTTGATGGGTGCATTCATTGGCAGCCTGTTCAAAGGCCATTTCCGCTGGGAAGCCTGCGATGACCCGCGCGAATTGAAGCGGCAGCTTTGGGGGGCAACCCTGATGGGGTTTGGCGCCGTTCTGGCACTGGGATGCACCATTGGCCAGGGCATTTCTGCTTTTGCAATCATGTCACTAGGGGCACCGCTTACCTTTGCGTCCATTTATCTGGGAGCAGCACTTGGATTGCGCCAGCTCATCACTGGATTTGGGCCACTTTTCAATCGCGGCGAATAATCCCAAACCCGGCTATCTGCTGATCGCCGCTACGTACAATTTTATGGATTTTCAATCATACAACCCCAAGCCATTAAGCACCCGTTGAGATTGCATCGCTAGCTTTAGAGGGTAGATTTGGGAAATTCATATGCGGTCACGCTTCAAAAACCTGTCTGAGAACACGCGCAATGCGTTGCGACAGGTGTTATCTGGACCGCAGGCCCTTGCATTCCTGCCCGCCGCAATCCTCGCGGCTTTCTGGCTGGGCGGGGAACCTTTGTTAATTGTTTTTTCCATCGTGCTGCCGCTTTGCCTTTTGTGCTTCGGATCATATGCACGCACAAGACTACTCAACCTGCTCGGGCGACCGCGACCGCCCGCACCTACAGGATCAGATGTGCTGATTGCTGAATTGGATGCAAAGCTGCGTCAGGCCCGCTCAAACGGGTTGAAATCAGCATGCATCCTTGTCGCAATTGATGATCACGATGAAATTATTGACCGCTTTGGAACGGCCGCCGCACAGAATGTAACTGAATGCACGCTTGAGCGGTTGCAAGCGGCTGTGCGCAGCCGCGACAAGGTGTTTTTGCTGAATGAAAACTGTATTGCCATTGTCATTGCACCTGTACGTCAGCTCGATCTGGATGTTGGCCTCCATATGATCACGCGACTGCAATCAGCCATCGAAGAACCGGTAACCGTGGATGCCACAACAATCTATGTCTCAGCCTCTATCGGGTTTTGTATCAGCACGCAGTTGAAGGAAAAAACAGGCCAATCCATCACCAATTGCGCCACTCTCGCCTTGAATGACGCACAACGACATGCGCCTTCTGCGATCCGGTCTTACTCCCCTGGCATGCGCGCATCACAGACAATGCCCAGCATCCAAAATGATGAAGTGACACGCGCGCTGGAAAACGGCCAAATCCAAGCCTGGTTTCAACCACAAGTCTCGACCAACACAGGCAAAATCACCGGATTTGAGGCATTGGCGCGCTGGATGCATCCCGAGCGAGGCGTCATTTCACCCGCTGAATTTTTGCCCGTGCTGGAAGACAACGCTCAAATGGAACACTTGGGCACAGTGATGCTGCAGCAATCTCTCAGCGCATTGGTTTCGTGGGATCTTCAGGGATTGGATGTGCCACATGTCGGTGTCAATTTCTCACCGGAAGAGCTGCGTAATCCCCGCCTGTTAGAAAAAATTGAATGGGAGCTGGACCGTTTCAACCTGACCCCCGACCGGCTGGTTGTGGAAATTCTAGAAACCGTCGTGGCCACGTCGCCAGACGACACGATTGCGCGCAATATCAATGGCTTGTCTGCGCTCGGATGTCAGATAGATCTGGATGATTTTGGCACAGGTCATGCGTCGATCTCCTCAATCCGCCGGTTCGCTGTTCAACGGTTGAAAATTGACCGGTCTTTCGTAATGAAAGTCGATCAGGATCCCGAACAACAGCGCATGGTCTCGGCCATTTTGCTGATGGCCGAACGGCTGGGTCTGGATACCTTGGCCGAAGGCGTAGAGACCGCCGGTGAACATACAATGCTGGCACAGCTTGGATGCGGGCATGTGCAGGGCTTTGGTTTGGGCCGTCCAATGCCGTTTGATAAAACGGCCTCCTGGATCAAAAGCTATTCCACTAAGTTAAAGGTTCCTCCTATCATTGGCCGAAAAACGGGATAACGCTGCATTTGCCAACGATATGCGGCAGGATTCGCCCCCTGCCCCCTTGACCTTTTGGTCCGCACTCTGTTGAACCCCCTGAACACCGGATAACAACAGAAATGGCCATCCCCGATGGACGATCAGAATAAAAACCTCATTCTTGCGACCGCGCTCAGCTTTATTGTGATCCTCATCTGGTTCGTGATGTTCCCGCCGCCCGCGACAACGCCACCCGACGCCACCGCGATTGAGGCCCAGGCAGAACCAGAAGTGGCAGAATCGGATGTGGCCATCACGCCGTCATCCACCGGCACCGAAGGCGCGGTTGAAACCGCTGATGTCGAAGCGGTTGTTGACGCACCACGCGTGTTGATCGACACGCCCAGCCTGCAAGGCTCCATCTCGCTCCAAGGTGGGCGGATCGACCAGCTGTCGCTGAAAAAATACCACGACACGATCGAACCGGACTCCGATATCGTGAAACTGCTATCTCCTGTCGGCACCGACGAGCCTTACTATGCATTGTTCGGCTGGGCCCCCGGCGCGGGTGTGGCCCCTGAACAAGTGCCCAACCCCAACACTGAGTGGCAGGTGGAAAAGGGTGAGACCCTGACGCCGGACGCCCCTGTTACTCTGATCTGGGACAATGGCGCCGGGCTGACGTTCCGGCGTACGCTCAGCGTGGACGAAGATTTCATGTTTTCAGTCAGCCAAAGCGTGCAAAACGATGGTGCCGCGACCGCCGCACTTGCCCCCTATGGCATTTTGGCGCGCCACGGTATTCCTGCGGACGTGAAGAACTTCTTCATCCTGCACGAAGGCGCCATTCACATGATCGACGGTGTGCGCACCGAAACCAAATATTCCAAGATCAGCTCGGCATCCGACCACGAAACCAATATCGCCGAGGGCGAAGGCTGGACCGGCTTCACCGATCACTATTGGATGACAACGTTAATCCCGAGCGATGGAAACGGCCTGAAAATCAGCACCTTCAACGACACCCGGCGCGACATTTATCAAACCACCGCGCGCCAGGCGACTGTGAGTCTGGCCCCCGGGCAATCACACGAGGCCTCGACCCGGCTGTTTGCAGGGGCCAAGGAATGGGAAACCATCCGCCGATATCAGAACGACGATAATGTGCCTGAGTTCCTGAATTCGATCGACTGGGGCTGGTTCTTTTTCCTGACAAAACCGATCTTTGCCGTGCTACACTATCTGAATGCGCTGATCGGCAATATGGGCTGGGCGATCATCGGCCTGACCCTGCTGATCAAAGCGATCCTGATGCCGCTGGCGTATAAATCCTATGTCTCCATGGCGAAGATGAAAGAGCTTCAGCCACAGATGGAGAAGATCAAGGAAAACGCCGGTGATGACCGCCAAAAGCAGCAACAGGAAATGATGGCGCTCTACAAAAGGGAAAAGGTCAACCCGGCCTCGGGGTGTTTGCCGATCCTGATGCAAATCCCGATCTTCTTCTCGCTCTACAAGGTGATCTTCGTCACCCTTGAGCTGCGCCACGCGCCGTGGATTGGCTGGATCAAAGACCTCTCGGCACCTGACCCGTCGTCGCTGTTTAATCTCTGGGGGATCTTCCCTTGGGACGCCCCTGAATCCGGCTCGGTTATGGCGCTGATTTTCATCGGGATCATGCCACTAATGTTGGGTATTTCGATGTGGCTGCAGCAAAGGCTGAACCCAGCGCCCACTGATCCGACGCAAAAGATGATCTTTGCCTGGATGCCTTGGGTATTCATGTTCATGCTGGGCAGCTTTGCCTCTGGCCTGGTGCTGTATTGGATTGCCAACAACACGATCACGTTTAGCCAGCAGTATCTGATTATGCGCAGCCAGGGGTATAAACCTGATGTGTTTGGCAACATCAAAAGCAGCTTCAAACGCGCGCCCAAACCGGACAAAGACTGATGCCACAGGTCCGTGCCCTCTGGCGGCATCCAATCAAAGGACATGGACGCGAGGCCCTCAGCACGTTTGAGCTGACCGAAGGTCAGACCGTTCCCTGGGATCGGCGCTGGGCTATTGCGCATGAGGCCACCAAATCGGATGGCACCGCCTGGGCACCCTGCGCCAACTATTCGCGCGGCTCCAAAGTGCCGACTTTGATGGCAATCACGACTGTTTCAGATATTGAGGCGGGCACTGTCACCCTCAGCCATCCTGACAGGCCTGACCTGACCTTTTCCCCCGACACCGAGGCCCACGCTTTCCTCGATTGGGTGCGCCCATTGATGCCAATCAACCGCGCTCAGTCGGTGGGCATTCACCGTGCGCCGGAACGCGGCATGACAGATACGGACTATGCCACCGTCAGCCTGATCAACCTCAATTCCAACGCTGATCTGGCTGCACGAATGGATGCCGACGTTTCACCGGAACGCTGGCGCTGTAACATCCATTTTGATGGGGTCGACGCCTGGGAAGAGTTTAACTGGGTCGGTAAAACCCTTTCGATAGGTGGCGCACAACTTACCGTGCGCGAACCGATCGAGCGCTGCATGGCCACCACCGCGAACCCCGACACCGGCCTGCGCGATCTGGATACGCTTGGCACGCTGAATGCGGATTTTGGCCATCAGGATTTTGGCATTTATGCCGTGGTGACGCGCTCAGGTCATATTGCACTGAATGATGAAGTGATCCTGCTATGAACAACCTCACCTTTCCCATAGCCGACGCGCCCGAACCTGAAACAGCCGAAGCCGCGCGCAAGCTGTTTGCTGGTCCGGTCGAGTTTCTCAAAGGTGTCGTCGCCATGTCTGGTTTGCCCCCTGGCGATCGCCTTGAAGTCTGCTTTGCCGGGCGCTCAAACGTGGGTAAATCCAGCCTGATCAACGCCATTACCGGGCGCAAGGCCATCGCGCGGGCCTCCAACACACCGGGGCGCACCCAGGAGATTAACTTTTTCACTCTGGGCGATGAGCGCTATTTGGTGGATTTGCCCGGCTATGGTTATGCCAATGCACCGGTGGACGTGGTCGAAAAATGGCAACGCCTGTTAAAACAGTATCTGTCTGGCCGCCAAAATCTGCGCCGCGCCTTTGTGTTGATTGATGCCCGTCACGGGGTCAAAGCCGTGGACGAAGAGATCATGAGCCTGCTCGACAGTGCTGCGGTGACTTTTCAGGTCGTGTTAACCAAAGCCGACAAAATCAACGCCGCCACGCTGGACAAGACCCTGGCCATCACCCGCGAACGTTTGCGCACACACCCGGCAGCTTTCCCCGAGATGATCCTGACCTCATCGGAAAAGGGTGACGGCATCCCCACGTTGCGCGCCACCATCGCCACGCTGGAATAGAGCGTCAGCCTTGCACCTCAGCGCGCTTTCGGAATACTTGCCCCACCCGAGGGATTAAAGATGAAGAAACAAGTCATGAATCGCGATTGGATTGCCACCGCCCGCACCCTTTCTGAGGCGTTGCCTTACCTGCAACGCTATGATGGTGCGGTTGTCGTCATCAAATTTGGCGGTCATGCCATGGGTGATGACGGCGCGATGGATACATTCGCGCGTGACATGGTGCTGTTGCGTCAGGTTGGGGTGAACCCGGTGATCGTGCATGGCGGCGGGCCAATGATCAACCAGATGCTGGACAAGCTGGACATCCAATCAGAGTTTGTGAACGGAAAACGGGTGACAGATGAGGCCACGATGGAAGTGGTTGAAATGGTTTTGTCGGGCCGTGTGAACAAACGTATCGTGCAAGCCATCAACGATCAGGGTGGCAAGGCGGTGGGCCTCTCGGGCAAAGACGCCAAGCTGATGACCTGCACGCCAACCGATCCTGAACTGGGCCTTGTCGGCACGCCATCTGAGGTAGACCCCGGCATTTTGCACACGCTGTTCCGCGATGATGCAATCCCGGTGATTGCCCCTCTTGGCGCGGGCAAGGCAGGCGAGACCTATAACATCAATGGTGATACCGCCGCCGGAGCCATCGCCGCGGCCTTGAAGGCTGACCGGCTGTTATTGCTGACTGATATCGACGGCGTGCGCAATGCTGCGGGCGATGTGGTGACAGAGCTTAGCGCAGATCAGATCCGTGCGATGACTACGGATGGTACAATCGCCGGTGGCATGATCCCAAAGACAGAGACCTGCCTGACCGCCATCCAAGGTGGTGTGCGGGCGGCTGTCATCCTTGATGGGCGCGCCCCCAATGCCTGCCTGCTAGAGCTGTTCACGGATCACGGAGCAGGGTCAATTATCCGGCCTGATCACATTTTCGCGGGGGGATTGCGCGGCGGCGCATTTGGATTAGGTTCGCTCTTATGGAACACGAAACCCTCATCCGCCTCAGTGCTTTTGTTGGCCTCTTTGCCCTCTTTGCCGTGGTTGAGGCTTGGGTGCCGCGCCGTGTGCGCACCCAACCCCGCCAGACCCGTTGGTTTACCAATTGGGCCATCATCATTTTGGACGCACTGACCTTGCGATTGCTGGCCATTGTGATCCCGCTGCTGGCTGTGGGGGCCGCGATAGACGCCGCGCAAAACGGCTGGGGCCTGATGAATATGGTCACCTTACCGCTGTGGATCACTGTTCCGCTTAGCATTCTGGTCTTTGATCTTGCCATCTGGGCACAACACCTGGTCACCCACAAAATCCCGATTTTGTGGCGTATCCACCGCGTCCATCATGCGGACCGCGATATTGATGTGACAACGGCCATTCGGTTTCATCCGGTTGAAATTGCCCTGTCGATGCTGCTGAAAATCGGATTGGTTTATCTGCTCGGCCCGCCCGCTCTGGGGATCATCCTGTTTGAGATCATGCTGAACGGAACCGCGATGTTCAACCATGCAAATATCCGTATCCCTTTGAAACTGGACGCGATTTTAAGGAAAGTTCTGGTGACGCCGGACATGCACCGCGTGCATCATTCGGTGCATCGGTACGAACATGACAGCAATTATGGCTTTGCCTTATCAATATGGGACCGGATGTTTGGCACTTACATCGCACAACCCGAAAAAGGGCATGAAAACATGACAATCGGTCTGGAATGGCAGGATGATCGCCCGGCAAAACTGGGCTGGACACTGACATTACCGTTCAAACACAAATGAAGCTGGAGCATGTTGAGTCCACTGCAAACCAAAGTTGGTTAACCGTTGTGGGTGCCTTCCACCCAAAGCCTACAGATGGTCTGCCTGACGTGGTTAAGACTCTGGTTCTTCTCGGCCCACTTGAGCCGGGATTCTGGGGTCATTTCACAACCTCCAAAGAATACAATGATACACAGCCAGATCCATTAGACAGATGGTCGAACAGGGTGATCTCCACATTGGGCAACACCCTGAATGCAAACCCATATTTCCCATTCGGGGGCCCTCCGTTTCAGCCCTTTATCCGCTGGGCCCAATCCAGCGACAGGGCGCATCTGTCACCGGTAGGTTTGTTGGTGCACGACCACGCTGGGATGATGGTATCATATCGAGGGGCGTTGGGGTTTGCCACGCAGATGAACCTGCCTGAAACCGCACCAAGCCCTTGCCTTAGCTGTGAAAAACAGCCCTGCAAAACAGCTTGCCCTGTGGATGCCTTTGCAGGTGGCGGTTATGATGTGGCGGCGTGCAAAGCCGACCTCGACACACCGGAAAGCACCTGCGTGGCAAAAGGTTGCGCTGCGCGCCGTGCCTGCCCGATCAGCCAAGCCTATGGCCGGGTCGAGCCCCAATCCGCCTTTCATATGGAGGCTTTTCGATGACGAAACGATTGATCCTGATGCGCCATGCCAAATCTGATTGGGATGACCCATTACTGGGTGATCACGACCGGCAGCTAAATGGCCGGGGACGCGTGTCTGCTCAAGCGGTGGGAAGCTGGCTGAAAGCCAAGAAAATAACGCCTGATCAAGGGCTTATTTCCTCGGCCACACGCACAAGAGAGACCTTTGCGCGGCTAGGGATCACCTGTGATGCCGCGTTTCTAAACGATCTGTATCTTGCCGGGGCACAACAGATGTTAACCACCCTGAAAGGGGCGCATGGCGCTTGTGTGCTGATGCTGGGGCACAACCCCGGCATCGCTGAATTTGCCGAAGGCTTACTGGCGCATCCCCCTGAGCACGCGAGATTTTTTGACTTTCCTACATGCGCCACTTTGGTTGCTGATTTTGAAATCGACAGTTGGGCAGACCTATCGCCGGGCACAGGTACAACCAGAGAATTTGTCATCCCACGCGAATTGACCGGTTAAATCGTATCGCCATTAACCTTAGGCAGGCAAATGGCGAGACCCAGCACAACATAAGAACGTTGTGGGCGTTTCGGGCAAACCTTCTGTATCAGGCGTTACGCGAAACGATTTAGAAAAAGAAAAAGCCCCGCCGTATCTGTGGCGGGGCTTTGAATACCCGTGGGATATTTTATACGGCCTAGTGACCCAGGATTTGGCTGAGGAACAGCTTGGTGCGGTCTGATTGTGGGTTGTTGAAGAACTCTTCGGGTTCGTTCTGCTCAACAATCTGGCCTTGGTCCATAAAGATCACGCGGTTGGCAACCTGACGGGCAAAGCCCATCTCGTGGGTCACACACAGCATGGTCATGCCTTCTTCGGCCAGTTCGATCATGGTGTCGAGCACCTCTTTGATCATCTCAGGGTCAAGCGCCGATGTCGGTTCATCAAACAGCATGATGCGTGGCTTCATGCACAGCGATCGGGCAATCGCCACACGCTGCTGCTGACCACCCGATAGCTGACCGGGGAACTTGTCGGCCTGCTCGGGGATTTTCACCTTCTCAAGGAAATGCATCGCCGTTGCTTCGGCCTCTTTGCGCGGTGTTTTGCGCACCCAGATAGGCGCCAACGTGCAGTTTTCCAGAATGGTCAGATGCGGAAACAGATTGAAGTGCTGAAAGCACATGCCAACCTCAGAGCGGATTTTGTCGATGTTTTTGAGGTCATTCGACAACACCGTACCATCCACCGTGATGGACCCTTGTTGGTGTTCCTCAAGGGCGTTGATGCAGCGGATCAGCGTGGATTTCCCCGACCCGGATGGGCCGGCGATAACGATCCGCTCGCCCTGATAGACGGTCAGATCAATATCCTTCAGGACGTGGAAAGACCCGTACCATTTGTTCATGTTGTTGATTTCAATCGCGACCTGGTCGCTTACCGCCATTTTCGAGCGGTCGATTTCGCGGTTTGTAGCAAGATCAGCCATATGTGTGACCCTTTCGTATTATGTTGCGTAGGGTTCGCGCCGGGCCCGCAAGGGGGTGCACCGGCGCGAAACGCTCAATCAGTGGCTCGTTTTCAGCTTGCGCTCGAGGTACATCGAATAGCGCGACATGCCGAAGCAGAAGACGAAGAACATGAAGGCGATGAAGCCATACAGCTCCCACACGACGCCGTTCCATGCTGTGTCGGCGCGGATTGCCGTGCTGAGGCCGATCGGGTCCAAAAGACCGATGATCGACACCAGCGTGGTATCCTTGAAAAGCCCGATGAAGTTACCGACGATGCCGGGGATCGAGATTTTCAATGCTTGGGGCATGATGATCAGACGCTGTGACTGCCAGTAGTTCAGGCCTAGGCTGTCTGCCCCTTCATATTGACCCGTGGGCAAGGCCGCGAGGCCCCCCCGGATGGTCTCGGCCATATAGGCAGACGAGAACAGGGTCGCCATGATGATCACGCGCAGGATGATGTCAAAATTCGTGCCGGGTGGCAGGAAAATATTGAGCAACGTCGAGGCGACGAACAGCAAGGTGATCAGAGGCACACCACGGATGAACTCGATAAAGCCAACGCAGATGTATTTGACCAATGGCAGATCAGACTGACGCCCGAGCGCCAACACGATACCGATGGGCAAAGAGAACCCAATGGCTACCACGCCGATGGTGATCGACAACAAGAAGCCACCGAAGTTCCGGCTTTGCACTGCCTCGAAGCCAAAAGGCATGATCGAAGACAATGCGCCCGCGATTGGCCCCATCAGCAGCATCCACCAGATGATGGCGGCCGCCAAACCGGCAATCATCGCCAGTGCTTCGCTCATCGCGGCTGCAACCGCTTTGTAGACAAAGTATGCGATGATAAAGCCCACCAAAGCACCCAGCGGTGACCAGATGGTTCCGCCCCACAGCAACCAAGGCATGAGGAACGGAAAGATCGCAGTGAACCAGATCAGCTTTTTCGGAGCATGCTCAGCGAACAGGATCGGTGCCAGCGCCAGTGCCAACATGAAGAAGGTCAGGATAGGGCGCCAATATTCCGATGAGGGATAGAAGCCGAACATCAGCTGAACCCAGCGATCCCGGATAACCCCCCAGCAAGCGCCGCCCAAATGGCCTTCGCGGCCCAGGTCATGCAGGATGCTGCGACACTCGGTCAAGGACACAGCGTTCCATGTTGGAGACAGCAACCAGGGCACAAGATTTCCCAGCACCATCAGCACAAACGCCAGTGCAATCAGTGTCAGGATAGAGTTGACCACACTTGAAAAAAGGTTCGCGCGCATCCAACCGATGATACCAACGGCTGTTGCCGGTGGCGCCCTTTCAGGCAGCATTTCAGTTCGTACAAAAGAGACATCTGCCATTTTACCGCTCCACCAGTTTGACGCGTTCGTTGTACCAGTTCATGACCAGCGAAATCGAAAGCGAGATGATAAGATAGGTCAGCATCAGGAGCAGGAGAGTTTCCAGCTCGCGGCCTGTTTGGTTCAGGGTGATGCCGCCAAGAGTGCCTGTGATATCCATATACCCAACGGCAATGGCCAAAGACGAGTTCTTGGTCAGGTTCAGATATTGCGAGATCAGCGGCGGAATGATGATCCGCAGCGCCTGTGGCAACACCACAAGGTTCATGATCTTGCCCGGACGCAGGCCCAAAGCACCCGCCGCTTCGGTCTGACCATGGCTGATGGCAAGGATACCACCACGCACGACCTCGGCGATAAACGAGGCCGTGTAGAGCGACAAAGCCAGCCAAAGCGCAATCAGAGAGTTGCGCATATGGGTGCCACCCTTGAAGTTAAAGCCCTTCAGCTCAGGGTATCCCAGATGGAAGCCCAGCGCGACCAGCACGATGATGATAGGCACAGCCACCACACCAAGGCGCAAATACCAGGTTGTCGGGCGNTCACCCGTCGTCTCTTGGATTTTATCGGCCCGATGTTTGATCCGGCGCGATACATAAATCCCACCGATCAGAACCGCCAGCAAAACCACCAGATCAATACTGATGTTGAAATTCAGCGATGACTGACCAAACAGGTGGATATCCCCTAAGCTGCGCGAGAACAGCGGCTCGGGAGTATAGATGCCACGGTTGGTGACGGCCACCGTATCCCCGAGGATCATGGATGCCGTGGGTTCATCGCCTTTGAATTCTCTTGGCGAGGGTAGCGTCTCGATCATTATGGCCATCGCCAGAACAATCCACAAAAGCACCGGCACGTTGCGGAACATCTCCACATAGATCGTCATGATCTTGGCGACGATCCAGTTCTTCGACAGGCGCAGCACGCCCACGATAACCCCGATTATGGTGGCAAGGGCACAGCCCATGACCGCCACAAGAAGCGTGTTCAGCAGGCCAACAAAAGCCGCCCGCAAATGGGTACTCTGAGAGGTGTAATCAATCAGACGCTGGTTGATGTCATAGCCGGCTGGTTCAGTCATGAACCGAAAGGACGGCTCTTTGCCAAGATCCGAAAGGTTCTGAGCGGTGTTGTTTACCAGCCAACCGATCAAGGTCAGAAACCCGATAAGTGCGATGATCTGAAAGGTGATCGACCGATACCGCGTATCGTAGATCAGCATGGATAGCCGGAACGACTCCGTAGGAGGGTCGGTGAGTGTGGTCATCTGGGATGTTCCCCGTTGTTCAGCCCGTTTTGATTTTTATGTAGGTGCGATGGATTGCACCCCTGGGCCGTATTATTGTCATCCGTATAAGCGAAAAGGGCGCGGTGTTACCCGCGCCCTTTTGCATGTTTTTAGCGGAATGGAGGCGAGTAGAGCAGGCCGCCATTTGTCCACTGAGCGTTCAGGCCACGGGCCAGACCGATCGGTGTGTTTTCACCAATGTTCTTCTCGAACAGCTCACCGTAGTTGCCACCAACTGCGATCGCATTCATCGCCCAGCCGGCGTCAAGGCCAAGCATCTCGCCCAGGTTACCTTCGGTACCCAGCAGGCGGTTGATTTCAGGATTGTCACCAGCGGCGGCTGACATATCACCGATGTTGGCGCTTGTGACACCCAGTTCTTCGGCAGAGATCAGTGCGTTAAGTGTCCAACGTACCACGTCACCCCATTCGTTGTCGCCGTGGCGAACAAGCGGGCCAAGTGGCTCTTTCGAGATGATCTCGGGCAGAACAACGTGATCGGCAGGGTTTTCAAACGCAGCGCGTGTGGCCGCAAGACCTGACGCGTCGGTGGTGTATGCATCACATGCACCGGCCAGATACTGTTGCTGGCCTTCAGCGTTGGTTTCAATCGGAACCGGCTCATAGCTGATGTTGTTGGACCGGAAGAAATCCGCCAGGTTCAGCTCGGTTGTGGTGCCGGTTTGAATGCAGACAGTCGCGCCGTCCAGATCCTTGGCTGAGCTAACGCCCAACTCTTTGGGGACCAGAAAGCCTTGGCCGTCATAATAGTTCACACCAACGAAATCGAACTTGAGGTCGACGTCGCGGCTGAAGGTCCATGTGGTGTTACGCGCCAGCATGTCGATTTCACCCGACGCCAGAGCGGTAAAGCGCGTTTTGCCGGTTGTTGGTACGAATTCAACAGCGTTGCTATCTCCCAGAACGGCAGCAGCGACAGCACGGCATACGCCGACGTCAAAGCCGTTCCAAACACCGTTCGCGTCCGGGGCGGCAAAGCCGACCAGGCCGGTGGTCACACCACAGTTCAGCTTGCCGCGTGCTTTTACGTCATCCAACGTGCCAGCAGCTGCAATACCGGCCGCCAGGCCGGCGACAGTGAGCGTGCCAAAAAATACGGTTTTTTTCATTTTTACCTCTTCCTGATTGTCCACCCTTTCAAGGGCGGTTCATTTGGTCCTTTGCGGACCAGGGCGATACTCTGACCAGGGAGTGAGTTTTTTGTTTTCCCCGCCAGTGCGCGCCAGATTGTGGAGATTCATCAATAAAGGTCAACCCCAACGTCACGAAAATCGATGAACGGCCCGCTATGTTTACGCTGGGTAATGATATATTACCAAGAGTTAAGTCTTCTGCGAAAAATCGTAAAAGGTTTTGGCGTGCAAAAAGTCTGATTCTTTCTTGGCTGCGGTTTCAACCGCTTCTTCATCCACGCCCCACTGCTCTTCCTGCCATGTTTCATCCACCCTGCTAAGCGCCCAAAGCTGGGCCGCCGGATGCAGATCATGCAGTGCAGCAAGGCCAATAACCAAAGACCCGGACATCCCAACCAGGTCATGAAACGCCGTAAGGGCGAAGGCATCGAGGCGGTGCACTTCGTCCGATAGCACCTGCATGGCACGCGCGTCTTGGGGGTGATGAATGACTCCAGAAACCGGTGACAACTGCACATCATACTGCTGCCCTATCCACTTGAGTAGGGGATCCCAGGCCGCAGCCTGCCGTGCGACCAATTCAACCGGCGAATCAGCACGGTAGCACGTCAGATCAGCGTCGCCATACGCCGCAATCAAATCAGCCACCTCCCGGTGTTGAAGGCTGACCTTATCAATTGCCGCATTGGTAGACCTGGTGAATGGCATGGCCGCTGGGTCTACCACGTCCCCCTGCGCATCCCACTCGGCTGCAATACGTTCTGCCAGCGCCAGCGTCGGCACCACCAAGGCGGCCTTGGACGGGGTTTTAACCGACCGCCCATCCAGCAGAATGCTGAACCCACCGTCGCACGCCTCAACGGTGGCTTCTTTCCAAAACCGTTTGGCCTTCCATTCGCTCATGATGCGGGCTCCCAAAGAGTGTTCAGCGCATCAGGCAAAGCGCGAAAATCATCAATTATCATATCTGCCGCCCCTAAGGCCGNGCGATCATGATANCCCCAACTGACACCGATGGCGCGCATCCCGGCTGCGCGGGCCATGTCCATATCAAAGCTGGTATCGCCGATCATAACAGCATCACGGGCCTGCACGCCGGTATCGCCCAGTGCTGCGTGCAACATCGACGGATGTGGTTTTGACGGGTGATGATCTGCCACTTGCTGGGTCACAAAATACTGCCGCAAATTATGGCCCTCCAGCAGCTTGTCCAAGCCCCGGCGCGATTTACCTGTGGCCACACCCAGCAATGTGTCTGGCAGCAGGTGCAAATCCTGTAGCACCCGCAACGCATGCGGATAAAGCGGCGAAGACGTGGTAATTGGGGTTTCGCCGCGCAGACGCATGTAGCTTTCTTTGTACCAATCCACCATCTGGCTGTGCAGCGCGGCGGGCGCATCAGGGGCCAATCGCGGGATTGCCACATCCAATGACAGCCCTACGATAGACAAGATCTCTTCTCGCGCGGGGGCTGCCAACTCGGCCTGTGCAAAGGCCGCGTGCATCGCCGCCACAATATCACCCTGGCTGTTTACCAGAGTGCCATCGACATCAAACACCACCAGCCGCTGGCGGCTCATGGCATCGCCTCAAACGGATCATCGGCAGCCAGATCAGGCGTCCAGCCGAGTGTATCAAACGTATGCGCGATATGATCCGGCAAATCAGCAGTGATCACCACTGGTTTGCGGGTCACGGGATGTTCAAACGCCATGGTGCGCGCATGCAGGTGCAGCTTGTTTGAGATAACGCCGCCCAGTTGCGCACCCCAGCCATCACCCATGTTTTCCTGACCCGAACCACCATATTTGCCATCGCCAATGATGGGGTGGCCGATCTCGGCCATATGTGCGCGCAATTGGTGGGTGCGCCCGGTGATCGGCTCCATTGCCACCCAGGCGGCACGGCTGGCAACACGGTAAAGCGTGGCATATTGCGTGATCGCACGTTTGGCACCGGGGGTTTTATCCACGTCGCGCGGGTGCAGGCAGATCATTTTCTCGCCTTCGCCCTTGGCACCGTGACCGGGAGCTTTGACAAGTGCGTATTTGATTTCACCCAAGTAAGGCGTCGGCACTCCGGCCACCACGGCCCAATAAATTTTGCGTGTCTCGCGGTGGCGCATGGCGGCCGTCATCGCCGCGGCCGCAGACCGCGTGCGTGCCAGCAACAAAACGCCGGATGTGTCTTTGTCCAACCGGTGCACCAGCCGGGGCTTTTCATCCAGATCAAAGCGCAGTGCTTCGGCCAGACCATCGACATGGCGGGTCTGTTTGGACCCTCCTTGACTGGGCAATCCGGGGGGTTTGTTGATGGCAATGATGTGATCGTCTTTATAGATCACCGCATCACGCATCATCCGCGCGTCAGCGTCACTCACGCGGGACTGCGTGCGCGCAGGCATCTCGCCGGGTTCCGGCAACGGTGGGATGCGCACGGATTGACCTTCTTGCAGGCGGGTCGACGCTTTGACCCGACCGCCATCAACACGCAAATCGCCCTTGCGGCACATCTTTTCAATTCGGCCTTGGCCGATATGCGGAAACAACCGGCGAAACCAGCGATCAAGCCGTTGATCCGCATCATCCGCCGAAACGGTTTGGATTTGTACGCCACTCATGCCCAGATCATCCTTGAAAGCCAGACACCTGCGGCCAGCGCCACAAGTGACAAAATAACCGAAAGCGCCACATAAAGCCCCGCTTGCACCACCTCACCGCGCTCATACAGCAGGAAGGTTTCCAATGAGAAGGCCGAGAAGGTGGTGAATCCGCCAAGGATGCCGACCATCACGAAGGGGTTCAAATGCTCGGCTCCACGCTGGAAGGAATAGACCATGAACGCGCCCATCACGAACGACCCAAGGATATTCGCGCTGAGCACCCCCAGCGGAAAGCCGGATCCGGTGACGCGCAGCATCGCAAGCACTGTGCCAAAGCGCAGCACGGCTCCGATAGCGCCACCAAGGGCCACATGTAAAAAGGTCATGAACATGGAGGGTCTGTCGCGCGCGCGGCGTTGTTTGTCAAGCTGGGTTGGCATCCTTGAGTGCCCCAAGACGCATGCCCGGAAGTTTTGAACTGGTATTCCGGGTGGAGTTTTGCAAACTCACATTTTGTGCTCTTCAGGTGATGGAAACTGGCGTAATGCTAGCACTGAACCCGACTACATTTGCATATCGCCACCCCGGAGACGCCACCATGCAAAACGCCCTGCCCTTTTTGCGCTCGTTGTTTGACCGCGCGGTTGAGGTGGCAGACCCAATGCGCAGCCTGGCCGCTGCCCTGCCCCCAAAGCCTGCTGGTCGGTTGGTGGTGATTGGCGCAGGCAAGGCCTCGGCCCGGATGGCCGAAGCGGTTGAGGCTGAATACGGCCCATGCGAAGGGCTGGTGATCACCCGCTACGGGTACGCCCGCCCCTGCAAAGGCATCGAAATTGTCCAAGCCGCACACCCGGTTCCGGATGCGGCGGGCCAAAAGGCCACAGCGCGGATGTTGTCCTTACTCAAATCGCTTGGTCCGGATGACACGGTTCTGGCGCTGATCTCGGGGGGGGCTTCGGCCATTCTGGTGCAGCCTGCGGGTGACATTACGCTGGCCGAGAAACAGGCGATCAACGCAGCCCTTCTTGCCTCGGGGGCACCGATTGGGCAGATGAATACGGTGCGCAAGCATCTGAGTGCTGTCAAAGGCGGGCAACTGGCGGCGGCGGCATATCCTGCACAGGTTTTGGCGCTGATGATCTCGGATGTGCCGGGGGATGATCCGGCGATGATTGGATCGGGGCCAACGGTGGGGGATGCCAGCACGCCCGGCGATGCACTGGCCATACTTGAGCGGTACTCCATCGACATACCCGACAGCGCCCGCGACGTTTTGAATGACACCCGCCGCGTGCTGACGCCCGACGACCCGCGGCTGCGCAATGTTGAAAACGTAATTTATGCAGCCCCCTCCCAATCCTTGGCTGCCGCCGCCGATTTGGCGTGGGCAGAGGGGGTTGAACCCGATATTCTGGGCGATGCTCTTGAGGGTGAAGCGCGCGGCGTGGCCCGTGCCCAGGCAGCACAGGCCCTGGCCCGCCAAGCCGCCATGCCACCGGGTGCACCACCGATGCTTTTGCTGTCAGGCGGAGAGTTAACAGTTACCCGCAACGGCGATGGGATAGGCGGGCCGAATGCTGAATTTGCCCTGGCGCTGGCATTGGCGCTGAACGGCGCACCGGGCATTCACGCCATTGCCTGTGATACCGACGGCGTGGATGGCGCCGCCGAGGTGGCCGGTGCTATGATCGGCCCCGACACTCTGAACAACGCCAAGGTGCGCGGTGTTGACCCGCAATCCGCCTTGGATCGCAACGATGCACATGGATTTTTTGAAACCTTGGGAGATCAGGTGGTGACCGGCCCGACGCTGACCAATGTAAACGATTTCCGTGCCATCCTGATCTCCGGATCATGACGGGCTATGCGCGCAACGGCTGGCTAATCAGTTGGCAAGCCATCCCCGGCAGGCGGGAATGGTCACGCCCCACCGCGCAAGGATGGCAGGCCGATCCCTGTCGCCTCAAACCCACCGTCCGCCGCAATAATCTGACCGGTCACAAAGCTGGCTTGGGCCGAGCACAGGAAGGTAACGAGTGCTGCGATCTCATCCTCCTGACCATAGCGGTTGAGCGGGATCGCATCATGATAAGCCGCACGGATGTCAGGCGTATGTACCGCCAGCGCCAGCTTGGTATCCACCGGGCCGGGACACACACAATTGGCGCGCACGCCGTATTCGCCCAGCTCTACCGCCTGTTGTTGGGTCAGGTGCATCACCCCCGCTTTGGAAGTGCCGTAGGCCACCCGCAATGTGCTGGCACGAAGGCCCGAAATGGACGCGATATTCACGATCGCCCCCGATGCCGCCCGCAAAGCAGGGGTGCAGGCCTGAGACATCAGAAACACACCGTCCAGATTGGTCTCCATTACCCGGCGCCAACGGGCAAAATCCGTGTCCTCAATCGGCCCGAAATCAGCCACCCCGGCATTGTTGACCAGCGCATCCAGTGTTGCGCCTTCCGGCAATATTGATTGGGCCATTTGCGCCACCTGATCCGGCTGCGAAACATCACACAGGCAGGGTTGGGCATTTTCCAGTCCTGTAACGGCCTCGCTCAGGGCCGGTTCATCCCGGTCCAGCATGATCACGCGCCAGCCTTGATCCAGCAACTGTCGGCTGGTGGCCAGCCCAATTCCACGGGCTGCCCCGGTCACAATTGCGGTTTTCATAATTGGCCCCTCTTTTGACGGTATGGCGCACCTTACGTTTGTCGACGGGCAAATGGCCATATCTCTTGTGCAGTGCCGTGAATTTGGACAGATTGACCAGATGAAAACAGATTACCTTCTGCCCCAGATGAGCGAATGGCGACATGCGCTGCACCAGATGCCCGAGCTGGAACTGGACCTGCCCAAAACCGCTGCCTATGTGGCCAATCTACTGCAAGGCTTTGGCCTTGAGGTCCATACCGGCGTGGGCCAGAGCGGCGTGGTTGGCATCCTGACACGCGGCAACGGGCCCGGCTGTATCGGATTGAGGGCCGAACTGGACGCCCTGCCAATCACCGAAAACACCGGGTTTGAATACGCATCAAACCATCCCGGCAAGATGCACGCCTGTGGCCATGATGGCCATATGACCATGCTGCTGGGGGCGGCCAAACACCTGTCAGAACACGGTGTGTTTAACGGCAAGGTTGCCTTCATCTTTCAACCGGATGAGGAATTTGGCACCGGGGCCGCCACAATGATCCGCGACGGGTTGTTTGACCGGTTTGCGATAGATGAGGTCTATGCCATTCATAACCTGCCGGGCATGGCCTCAGGCACATTTGCAACGCGGGCGGGACCAATCACCGCCTCGGAAAGCCTGTTTGAAATCAACGTCCAAGGCCAGGGGGGCCACGCCGCCCTGCCCCATATGGGGGTGGATGCGATCACTGTCGGTGCGCAGATTGTGAGTGCCTGCAAACCATCGTGTCGCGCAAGCTGGACCCTGCACAAAATGGCGTGGTGTCGGTGACGGAGTTCATCACCGATGGCAAACGCAATGTGTTGCCGGGACATGCCAGACTGTGTGGTGACGCGCGCGCACTGACACCAGACACCAATGCCGCGATCAAAGCGAAGATGGAACAGATTGCCAGCGGAATAGCCGCTGCCCACGGGGTGACAGCCACCACCAGCTATACCACGATATTTGAACCGACAATCAACGCCTCTGCCCCGGTGCGCGCCGTAGAGCGGGCCGCGCGCAATATCACTGACCAGGTGGATGCAGATTGCCCGCCCAAACTTTTTTCCGAGGATTTTGCACATATGGCCGCCAAAATACCGGGGGCATTTATCCTGATGGGCAATGGCACGAATGCACATCATGCGCGCCCGCTGCACTCTGCGGATTATGATTTTAACGATGCCGGGTTGGTGCCCGGGTCATCCTTCTGGGTAGAATTGGTGGAACAGCAACTGGCGCCAAGCACGTCAATCTGACGTCCGCGAATGTAGTTTCGGCACAATCATAGAGGGAGTGCGCGCCCGGAGAGCAATTATTGGGTGTTTTGACCCTATCCGTTTGTTCAGGTGACGCATCTGGCAGCTTGTGACATCAATTGGAATGGCTGTGGAACTTGGCCACTCCAATTGATGTGGATCCAAATATGAGTGACTTTCTAATGCGCCCCGCTTTGTTTGTCTGGGCTTGTGTCGGGCTTTTGTCCGCATCCGCAGTCGCCACGGCAGACGAGCATCCGATGCTCAAAATTTGCCGTGATATGGATTACACAACTGCCCACACCCTATACCTGAATGATCTGGAACAGATGGAACAGGCCAGCTTTGCCACGTCCACCATCTGGACCGAAGGTACGATTGAATTTCAGGGGGTTCCGCTTCGTGCATTGCTGGACCATGCCGATTTCACATCAGGCACGCTCGAGCTGACGGCGATCAATGACTATTACGTTGAAATCCCCGTGGATGAGGCGCGCGACAGCCTCGCCTTGATTGCATACCGGATGGACGGAGAACTGATGAGCACGCGCGACAAGGGCCCGCTCTGGCTGGTTTATCCGTTTGATTCTGATGCAAAGTACCAGTCGGAAATCTATTATTCCAAAAGCATCTGGCAGATCGACCACATCAAACTGCTGCCCGAGTAGGCCGTTCAGGTCGGTTGGCTGTTGATCTTAAATGCCGAAATACCAAAGCAAAAATAGGCCTAGGCGGCCGCGCCAAGGAACTTGAATCCTTCCTCCAGCGCCTGCGAGGTACCATAGGGAATGGGCAGAATTTCCTGCACCGCATCCACCACGACAGACAAAAACAGCATGCCACCCGCAGTCAGGAAGGCAATGCCGTCAACCTGCGCAATTCGGCTCCAGTGCCGTTTGATCAGATAGGCCAGAAACAAGGCGTAGGCCGGGATCAAAATGCCCTCGGTGATGTAACGATCATGGATCAGGAAATAATCATCCACCGCCAGAAAGAAGGAAAATCCGCCTGCAAGTTTCAGCAATGTCTTGTGAGCGTCCTCCTTTTTGGTCGCAAAAGTGGCCACCCGGAAAAAGCAGAACACAGCAGCCGCCAGCCACAACCATGTACCGATGGTGGAAACAAAGCCAAGAAAACTGGAGGTTTTGGTTTGTTGGGCGGGATCGCGCAGGATTTCTATCAACGAAAAACCGGCAGCCGACATTATGGCCAGCGACACAAGGTAGAAGACCAAGGCCGGCACCAAACAACGATACAACATACGCACCATGGCATCACGAGTGAGGACATCTTGCATCCAATTGCGTTTGGTCATGGCGGTGGCCCTCATTCAGACTGAAACGCCCGAATGCCGGGATTTCGCTGCCAAATCAAGCTTTGTTCGTCCCAACAACAGGATTTATCGCTGTACCGCCCCGAAGACCGCGATCAAATCAAGACACATGCACCCTACATCCGGAAAAACACGAAAGGCGTGAGGTGGCTTTACTCTTCAGCATCATCCGCTTTGCGCCAAAACGGGGCACGCCCGACGCTTTCGTAGGCTTCAAACCCTGCGCGTTTGGCATCATTGGTGGAGTAAATATTGCGCAGATCCGCCATGCGTGGCGTCGCCATTTTGCGGGCAATACGTTTGAGATCAAGAGCGCGAAACTCGTTCCATTCGGTCAGGATCACCAGCAGATCAGCATTGTTGGCGGCCTTGTAAGCGTCCTCAGTCCATTGCACCCCCGGCAGCAGTGCTTCGCCCTCGTGGCGGCCCTGAGGATCAACGACCCGCACTTTGGCGCCCCCCCCCACCAAAGCCGGAATGATCGTCAAAGCGGGGGCATCACGCATGTCATCGGTGTTGGGTTTGAACGTCACCCCAAGCACGGTAATGATCTTGCCGTTGAAGGATCCGTCGCTCAGATCAAGCAGTTTGTCGATCATGCGACGCTTAATGCCTTCGTTGACGTTAATCACTGTTTCGGTGATCTGCATTGGCAGGCTAACATCCTGCCCGATCCGCGCCAATGCTATGGTATCTTTTGGAAAACAACTTCCGCCATAGCCGGGACCGGCATGCAGGAATTTGTTGCCGATGCGCCCATCCAACCCCATGCCGTGACTGACTAACTTTACGTTCGCACCAGTACGTTCGCACAGCGCCGCTATTTCGTTGATAAAGGTGATCTTGGTCGCCAGAAACGCATTGGCGGCGTATTTGATCATCTCGGCACTTTCCAGATCAGTGCTCAGAATCGGGAAATCGCGCAGATAAAGCGGGCGATAGATATCTTCCATCACCTGCGCCGCCCGGTCGGTCTGCACGCCTACCACCACGCGGTCTGGCTTCATGAAGTCCTCAATCGCGGCCCCTTCTCGCAGAAACTCAGGATTCGAGGCGACATCAAATTCAAGCGTGGGATTGGCCTTGCGCACGGCTTGCTTCACTTGCCGATTGGTGCCCACAGGCACTGTGGATTTGGTGACAATGACGACGTATTCTTTGGCCAATTGGGCAATTTCTTCGGCGGCCGCCATCACATAGGTCAGATCCGCATGCCCATCACCGCGCCGTGTGGGGGTACCCACTGCGATGAACACCGCTTCGGCACCCTCAATGGCCTTGGCCAGATCGAGCGTAAACGACAGCCGCCCTGCCTCAACATTCTTAAGCATCAAGGCATCAAGGCCCGGCTCATATATCGGCACTTCACCCCGTTCCAGCATCTCGATCTTGGCGGGGTCTTTGTCCACACAGATCACATCATGCCCAAAATCCGAGAAACACACCCCCGAAACAAGACCGACATACCCTGTACCAATCATTGCAATTTTCATCTGATACTGCCCTCGATTATTACCGCGCGGTTATAAGTGTAATGCGACGGTATGATCACTCAGTCAACGATTTCAGGTGAATGGGGGCAACCTTTGACAAAGACCCCATACAAGCCGGGTGGCGCCAAAGCCGGGCATTCACGCAACCATTGGACAGCCCCGCGCCCTCGGGATATGCAAGGCACAACGAGTATACCCCAAGGGTTTGGGCGACAGGAGCAGGGCAATGGCCGACAAATTATTTGGTACCGATGGCGTGCGAGGCGAGGCCAACAGCGACAAAATGTCGGCTGAACTGGCGCTAAAACTTGGCACTGCCGCGGGCCGGTATTTCCGCCGTGACAAGCATGAACACCGCGTGGTGATCGGCAAAGATACGCGCCTGTCTGGTTACATGATCGAGAACGCTTTGACAGCAGGTTTCACCAGCACCGGCATGAATGTGTTTCTGCTGGGCCCTGTGCCAACCCCTGCGATTGGTTATTTGACCCATTCCTTGCGCGCTGATGTCGGCGTCATGATTTCCGCCAGCCACAACAAGGCCACTGACAATGGCATCAAATTTTTCGGCCCAGACGGTTTCAAGCTCAGCGATGAGGCAGAAGACGCGATTGAGGCAATGATGCGTGATGGCGTGGCGTTGGCCGCACCCGAAAACATTGGCCGCGCCAAGCGGATTGACGACGCGCGTGGACGCTATGTGGAATATGCCAAAACCACCTTTCCATCACGTCGGCGCCTGGACGGATTGCGCATTGTGATCGACTGCGCAAACGGGGCCGCCTATCGTACAGCACCCGAGGTTTTGTGGGAGTTGGGCGCCGAAGTGATCCCTCTGGGAGTGGAGCCCAACGGCTTCAACATTAACAAGAACTGCGGTTCAACCCACCCTGAAATGGCAGCCGCCAAAGTGGTGGAAACCCACGCCGATATGGGCATTTGCCTGGACGGTGACGCCGACCGCGTGGTGATCATCGACGAGCGCGGCAAAGTGGCCGATGGCGATCAGATTATGGGGTTGATTGCTGGCCGCTGGGCAGATGAGGGGCGTCTGGCGGGCGATACCCTTGTGGCGACAGTGATGTCCAACCTTGGGCTGGAACGCCACTTGGAAGCGCGCGGTATTGCACTGAAACGCACGTCAGTGGGGGATCGGTATGTGGTTGAGGCCATGCGTGACGGCGGCCACAGCCTAGGCGGTGAACAATCGGGTCACATCGTGATGACGGATTATGCCACAACCGGCGACGGCTTGATTGCCGCGCTGCAATTTCTGGCGAGCATGGTTGAAACCGGTAAGAAAGCCAGCGAACTGGCGCGCGTGTTTGAACCAGTGCCGCAAAAACTGATCAACGTGCGCTATGAGGCGGGTCAGCACCCGCTTGAAGCGGACGAAGTTCAAACCGCCATTGCCGAGGGTGAAACAGCCCTTGGTCAGAACGGGCGGCTTTTGATCCGTAAATCGGGAACTGAACCCTTGATCCGCGTGATGGCCGAGGCGATCGACCCCGAACTGCTGGATAAGGTGATCAATGATGTGGTTGCGGCGGTGAAGCGGGCCTGCTGATGCGGTTGCCACAATAACAAACGTCAAACGTTCAGAAAATTCGCCCGAAAAATCTGTTCCACGATGCCCTTTGTCTCGCGCAAAATATAACTCGGCCCAATCGCAACGCATGGAGCGATATGACCGCTTTTTGCATGACCTTCGCGCCATAACCCGGTAAGAGCAGAAAAACACGTCCACAATTTCACATCAGGCCCGAATGAGCACACCCGACAGATCAAAGCGCGGCCCCTTGTACACCGCGCATGACCGCGACAATATTCGCTGGTTCTGGCACCGCTATCTAAAAAGCAAAGCGCCGTGGCTTATGCTGGTGCTGTTCATGCTGCTGGTTCAGGGGCTGGTTTATCAGCAATTCCTGTCCAACACCGAAAACGGATTGCGTGTCATCTTTGACAG
>JGI24025J20009_10000801_pt1 | contig 24383 bp, 21 predicted proteins | sample Cruoilmetagenom3_FD_20009 | JGI IMG/M metagenome (IMG submission 20009) | reverse complement strand
GGCGACAACCTGAAGTTCGAAGTTGAACTGATCGCGCCGATCGCCATGGAAGACGGCCTGCGCTTCGCCATCCGCGAAGGCGGCCGCACCGTCGGCGCTGGTGTGGTCAGCAAAATCATCGAATGATTTTGCTGACACGCGACAGGGGGTTTCGCTTTGCGAAACCTCCCGAGAGCGTCGTGTCGAAGATCATCGAGTAAGCGTGGCTCGGGCATAAGCCCGAACGCGCGACCGAAGAGTGAATGGAAAAGGGCTGCCCAAGGGCGGCCCTTTTTGCTTGGTGGTAAGGGGTGCAGCGGGTGCGGCAATCCGCATTCCGGTTCCTGCCGGTGTATGGTATTGTGCTCGTGGCAATCCGATGGAGGTCACCGTGGATCATGCCTGAACACCCCTGATTGCACCTGCATTTCCTGCACAGCAGACAAGGATTTCAGCGTGGCTGTTCCATATCTTGACGCCGCCGCGCGTCACCCCATCGTCCTGCCCGATGGCAGCACCTATCCCAACACGGCCTACCCGAAGCAAGTGATCGATCACCTGAATATCTCGGTCGGGGACTTCACTTATTACAACGATTTCGAACCCATGGCGGATTGCTCGGCCCGGATCGCACCTTACCTGCATCCCGGCGCGCCCGAACGGCTTCGCATCGGCAAGTTCTGTCAATTCGCCCATGGGACGCGGTTCATCACCGCCTCGGCCAATCATCCGAAGGGTTGGTTAACCGCCTATCCTTTTGCCGTGTTCGACCGCGCGTCGAAGCAGATTTTTGCCGAGGAATTCGCCAAGGGGAGCGATACCCATATCGGACATAACGCGATGGTCCTGCCAGGATTCACGCTGGGTCATGGCGTGATCGTCGGGGCAGGGGCCGTGGTGGCCCGCGATGAGCCCGACTATGCCGTTGTGGCGGGCAATCCTGCGCGGGTGGTGCGGATGTGTTCGACCCCGAAACCATCGCCGCGCTTCTGGATATGTCGTGGTGGGGCATGCCGCCCGAACGGATCAGGGATATTCAGCCGGCTTTGGCATCGAACGACGTGGCCCGGTTACACACCTTGGGCGATGACTGACACTTGCCGAAGCGCGCGCCGCATCCTACCGTCGCGCCATGACAAGCCCGATCAAATATGCCCACACCTTGCAAGGGGATGACCGCCGCCGCCAGCTGACCGAGGCCGAGGCGATAGACCTGTTGCGCGCCGATACCTTGGCCTGGGTGCATCTGGATGGCACCCATCCGCAAGCCCGCGAATGGATCGAGGCGAACCTGTCCTATCTTGATCCACACGCGATCAGCGCGCTGCTGGCCGAGGAAACCCGCCCCCGCGCCACGGTGCTGGACGACGGTGTGCTGGCGATCCTGCGCGGTGTGAACCTGAACGAAGGGGCTGAGCGTGAAGACATGGTCTCGGTCCGGATCTATGCCGATGCGCACCGGATCGTGTCGCTGTCGCGCCGCCGCCTGCGCGCGGTCGAGGATGTGGACCAAGCGCTGAGCGCGAACAAGGGGCCGGACGACCCCGCCGCCTTTATCGGTCTGATGTCCGAACGGCTGCTTTACCGGATCGAAGAGGCCGTGGGCGAGATCGACCGAAGCCTTGAACAGCTGGAGGTGGATATCCTGAGCGCCACTCCCGTTACGGCCGAGGATACCGAACGCCGCCGCCAGCATATTCTGGACCTGCGCCAGACGGTGATCGGGCTGCGCCGCTATGCGGCCCCGCAGCGCGACGCCCTGTCCGAACTGGAAAATTCGGGTCTGAACTGGTTCGACGCGCTGGACCAGCGCCGACTGGAGGAAGGGCACGACCGGTTCACCCGCCTGGTCGAGGATCTGGATGCCATGCGTGAACGGCTGACCGTTCTGCGCGAGGAAATCTCGGGGCAGCTGTCGGACCGGCTGAACCGCAATATGTACCTTATTTCCATCGTGTCGGTGCTGTTCCTGCCGCTGGGCGTGCTGACCGGGCTGTTCGGGGTGAATGTGGGCGGAATGCCGGGTGCTGAAGAGCCGATGGCGTTCTACATCTTCTGTGCTGCCTTGCTGGCCATCCTGGCGGTGCAGATCGTCCTGCTGCGGCGGATGCGCTGGATGTGACGGCGGCTATGGACGGCCGGTATTGACCGTCGAAACTCCGATTTGAACTGCGCGGTCGGACCATGCCCGCCAAATGAAAACGGGGCGCTCCCGTCCCCTCAAGCCGCCGCTGGCGCGGCAACATTCGGCGTTGGGCGTGGCCTCGCTGCGCTCGGCTGCCACGCGCCTTTGCCCCTTTCATTTTGCCTGAAATACTCCCGCCGGAGGCGTCCTGCCGCATGCCGGGCCACGGAAACCTTGCGGAAAGGGAAAATCGCTCTTGAAATCGTTCTGCACCCCCGCTACTTGAGGCACCGGTCCTAGGGGTATAGCTCAGCTGGTAGAGCGACGGTCTCCAAAACCGTAGGTCGCGGGTTCGAACCCTGCTGCCCCTGCCACCGACCAAGCCAGCCCGTATTGCAAGACGACTGCGCCTTTGGCGCGCAACAGGATTGCGCCTTGAAATCGCGCGCCTTGCCGCGTATGTGAGGCGCTGATCCAGACAGGAAGATGTGCCCATGGCAAGCTCGAACCCCGTTTCCTTCATCCGCGAGGTCCGCTCGGAAGTCGCAAAGGTGGCATGGCCCACCCGCCGCGAAGTGTTGCTGACCACCGTGATGGTTTTCATTCTGGCCGCGCTGACCGCGGTTTTCTTTAGCGTTGTGGATATCATTATCCGCACTGGCTTGCAGGGCCTGCTGGCCTACGTCGGCGGCTAAGGCGCGCCAGCCCGCCACGCCCGCGCGCCCTTGAAATCGTGGGGCGGGCAGGGTATCCGGCGGGCTACACCAAATTCTGGCGTGCGCGATTCGGTTGCGCGCCGATTTTTTGTTTGGGAAACGGGTGGGGGAACCCTCTGTTTTGACTGGAAAAACCCCGCGCCGTGGCGTGGTGATGCGAAGGACTAAGGCAAGATGGCGAAGCGTTGGTATTCGGTGAGCGTTCTTTCGAACTTCGAAAAGAAGATCGCCGAGCAAATCAGACAATCGGTCATTGAGCAGGGTCTTGAGGACCAGATCGAAGAAGTGCTGGTTCCCACCGAAGAGGTGATCGAGATCCGTCGCGGCAAGAAGGTTCCGACCGAACGCCGCTTCATGCCCGGGTACGTGCTGGTGCGGATGGAGATGTCGGACCAGGGTTATCACCTGATCAACTCGATCAACCGCGTCACCGGTTTCCTGGGCCCGCAAGGCCGCCCGATGCCGATGCGCGATGCCGAGGTGAACCAGATCCTGAATCGTGTTCAGGAAGGCGAGGAAAGCCCGCGCACCCTGATCCATTTCGAGATCGGCGAGAAGGTCAAGGTCAACGACGGCCCGTTCGAAGATTTCGACGGCATGATCGAGGACGTGGACGAGGACAACCAGCGCCTGAAGGTGGCCGTGTCCATTTTTGGTCGCGAAACGCCGGTGGAACTGGAATTCACCCAAGTGACCAAGCAGGGCTAAGCCTCGCGCCAAACTGATATTCTGAAAGCCGGGCAAATCGCCCGGCTTTTTCTTTTGGGGCGTTTTTGCAGCTATGTTTCAGGCGTGAGAATGCCTGCGCCCCGAAAGGAGCCTTGGCCTGCGGAGGGCCGCCTTGTAATCCGCAACAGAGATGAACGGCCATACCTTGTAGTGGCCTGCTTTCAGAAAACCGTCAGCCTGCTGCGGGGATAGAATACTTTGCAAAGTGGCGTGTTGCAGAGAACGCCGAAAAACGGTTCGGCTGGATTCGGGGGGGGCAGGGTCGACCCCCGCAGTGTCGAATATCAGGCCAGAGGTATTCCAGATCACTGTGCAGGAACAGCAGCCAGCGGACACAGGCGCATTTCTGATCCGAGGGCAGGTATGTTCGCCGGTCAGCTTGTGTTCATGGAGGTCGTCGTAAAAAAGCCAGGCCGTGCCCCATACCGCGGCAATTGCCGGGTCCGATGTGGCGGTCATGTTGTCTTCGAACGTATCGTTCGAAATCTGCCCGTTTATGGAGTTGCGGAAAACTGGGCCGCTGTTCGGCGGGCGGACCCGTCTACGGTTGAAATTCTGTTCATCTGCATTTCCTCGGCTGTCGGGACCAGCGTATCAGAGGTGCCGGTCTTGGCCAGGCTTTGTTCCCTTGCCAATGGGGCGGTCGTGCTGTATGTGGCGCGGGTTGCCTCGGAAGGGGTGATTCCGCCGTGGGAGGCGAGGGTGCCGCGGCATCCGGACCGGACCACACAACACGGACCCTTGGAAACGCGTTTCCAAGGCGTTGGAAAAGGAGAAGGCCAATGGCCAAGAAACTCGTCGGCACGCTGAAGCTGCAAGTGCCCGCAGGCGCAGCAAACCCGTCCCCGCCCGTCGGCCCCGCACTGGGTCAGCGCGGCATCAACATCATGGAATTCTGCAAGGCGTTCAACGCCAAGACCGCAGACATGGATCAGGGCGCACCTTGCCCGACCGTGATTTCCTATTATCAGGACAAGTCCTTCACCATGGAAATCAAGACGCCCCCCGCGTCCTATTTCCTGAAAAAAGCTGCCAAGCTGAAATCCGGCTCCAGCACCCCCGGTCGCTCGAACGCAGGTTCGGTGACCGCAGCGCAGGTGAAAGAAATCGCCGAAGCGAAAATGAAAGATCTGAACGCCAATGACGTTGAAGCGGCGATGCAGATCATCCTGGGCTCGGCCCGCTCCATGGGCATCGAGGTGAAGTAAGATGGCAAAAATCGGAAAACGCACCCGCGCCGCACGTGAAGCCTTTGCTGGCAAAGAGAACGTGACCGTGGAAGAAGCCGTCGCACTGGTCAAGGCAAACGCCAACGCCAAGTTCGACGAGACTGTCGAAATTGCCGTGAACTTGGGTGTTGACCCCCGTCACGCAGACCAGATGGTCCGCGGCGTGGTCGGCCTGCCCAACGGCACCGGCAAGGACGTGCGCGTCGCCGTGTTCGCCCGTGGCCCCAAGGCTGACGAAGCCAAGGAAGCCGGCGCGGATATCGTTGGCGCCGAAGACCTGATGGAAATCGTGCAAGGCGGGAAGATCGAGTTTGATCGCTGCATCGCGACCCCCGACATGATGCCGGTCGTCGGCCGTTTGGGTAAGGTTCTTGGCCCGCGCAACCTGATGCCGAACCCCAAGGTTGGCACCGTGACCATGGATGTCGCCGACGCCGTGAAAGCGGCCAAGGGCGGTGAAGTCCAGTTCAAGGTGGAAAAAGCCGGTGTGGTTCACGCAGGCGTTGGCAAGGTTTCGTTCGACGAAGCCAAGCTGGTCGAGAACGTCAAGGCATTCGTTGACGCCGTGGCCAAGGCCAAGCCGTCGGGTGCCAAGGGTTCTTACCTGCAAAAGATCTCGCTGTCCTCGACCATGGGTCCGGGCGTGTCGGTCGATGTTTCCTCGGCTGCCAGCCAGGACTGATCCTTCGGGATACTGAATTTGAAAAGGGTGCCCGTTGCGGCGCCCTTTTTTGTTGCGGCTCCATGGGTGGCCTGCAACCGGTGGCAACAGGCCGGCGGGATCAGCCCAGGCTGGCCCAGGCATCGGGCAGAAGCCCCCATTCGGCCGCCGCGCCCATCGGGTCGGGCAGCGTTTCAAATAGCGCACCGAGCGTGTCGAAAAGGCCCAGCTCATCGATCCCTTCCAGCGTGATGTTCAGGATGTTCGCGATCACCTCGGGGTTGGAATCCACTTGCCCGACGCCGATGATCGCCACGCGGTCCGTGCCTGCCCCGCCATCGATCCCGATCTGTTCCAGCGCGGTCAGCATGCCGGGGTCTGATCGGCGAAGATCACGAATGTGTCGTCGCCGTCCCTGCCCGACAATGCACCCGTACCCAACCCGGTGATGAACAGGTCGTTGCCGATACCGCCGCGCGCCACGCCAAGATAGCTGTCCGCTTGCAGGATCATCAGGTCGCGCCCTGCGCCGCCGTCCGCTTCGGAGCCATTGCCACCAAGGGCGATGATATCGTTGCCCGCCCCGCCCGAGAGGCGGTTGGCCCCCGCGCCGCCCGCAATCATGTCATTGGCTTCGCCGCCAAGGATCGCGTCATCGCCGGATCCGGCAAAGATGAGGTCGTCGCTCGTGCCGGCGATATAGGAATCGTTGCCGCCCATCAGCAGGGCCAGCGTATCCGCTGTTCCGGTACTGCGGTCCCAACCTTCGGCGGCGGCGGTGCCCGTGTCCTCGGCATAGGTGCCGCTGTTGATCGTGGCGATATGAAGCGACAGCAAGCCGTGGGTTTGTGCCGAGGGGTGGATGTCATCCCAAAAGGCGGTCTCGGTCGGGTCATAGGCTGTGAAACCGGCCGCTTCGCCATCAAGGATGAAATAGTCATAGGGTGCGGTCATGCCGAATTGGCTGGTGTCATCGGCAATGGCCTCGGTGATCGGCCCGATGTCGAGGAAAGATATATCCGCGCCAAGGTCCGACAGCACGTTCACGCCTGCTTCAAGCAGGTCGTTATGCACGTCGAACACCCCGCCCAGCACCCGAGATTACCGCGCCGGTGGCATGGATTGCGGGAAAGAACTATGCCTCGGGGAGAGAGACGATCACCACCTCGTCCATGCCCATCAATGAAAGGTCCAGCGCGCTGGACAGTGTGGCGGCAACGGTGCTGATCAGCGTATCGGCCAGCGCCGCGACGGCCTGAAGAGGGTCAAGGGCGGGCAGGACCGTGCGCAGGGCGCCATAATCATTCCCGCCGATCACGATAAAGGCGGTGGTGTTCGACAGGTCCGCCCCGATCGTATCCATCTGGAACCTGTCGATCTGGGCGGTCAGGTTCATGTCCCATTGCGCGGCGGGATCATCCAGCGGCACCAGGATATACTCCAGCGCACCAAAGCTGATCGCGAATTCCCACAGGGCCTGGCTGCCGACCGCCTCGGCCCCGGCCACGGCATAGATATCATAGGTCGAGCCCATTCGGGCCGCCAGCAATTCAGCCCAGGTCGGCCCGTCGCTGGCCCGCCCGTCAAAGCCGGAGGCCGCATCGCAGAACATATCGGCCAACAGCCCGTCGGATTGAGTATACAGGTTGCCATCATCGGTGATGCTGTCGCCGAAGAACAGGTATTGCGGAGCGCCTGTTGAAACGGGGAACGAAGAGAGGGCCATGGGGGGCAATTCCTTTTGTGAAATATCTGGCAGCTGCCGGGCGGCATACGAAAAGAGCGGGCAGAAAGGGGCGCGGAATATAGCCCCCCGAAAACACTGCCGTGGATACTGAAATCCCCTGCATTGTGCGGGATTCAGTCCTTTTTCTGCAAGGAAAAAGGCGGGTGGCCTGTGTGTGCCTGCCGGAAAGGGCGGGCGGAATGCCGGGCACATCGGGAAAAGCCCTGCATTTCCCACCCCTTATATGACGCGAGGTGAGTTTAATTGCGGTTGACTATTTTCGCGCTTAAGGCGAGCTTGCCGCAGTTTCTTTTACCAGTTCGAGGGGTGGCCCCTGTTTTGAAATCCTTGTTGATCGCCCCTCGATCCATTGCTTTGGTCGCTGCGCCGCTGATCGCGCCCTTGCCCGTTTCCCTGATGCGGATGCCAGCGTGATTGCGGGTGCGCCCGATTGGGCCGCAATTCGCGGAACGGCGCGGATACGGGTCTGCCTGTTCCATATCGCCAAAACGCTTAACACGCCCGGGGCCATACGGGGCCGGGCCTTGCCGCGCTGTTGGGCTGCGACGTTTCAATGGCCGCTGTCCTCAAAGCTGTTCGGCAGCCACCAATAGGCAGTCGCGGTGATGAAATTCGTTTATGACAATGGCACCGACCTGCGTGAAGCCGAAGTGGATGCGTCGTTCTGGCTGACGCTGGGCGATTGGAGCTTTCACACCTTTGGCCGAGACCATGACGACGATTCCAACACGCCTGGCATCAATGATCGCATCTATGACCCGAACCGCCATGCCATTACCGCGCTGGACCTGCGCCCGCGGCAGGATGCGGACCATGTGTGGGAGCTGACCGGGCAGATACATGCCTCGCTTGCGCGCCATGGCGTGGATATCAAGTATGATATCGAGCAGAACTCCAACTCCTTCGTCACGTCGGTGTTGGATGCCATCGGCATTCCGCTGACTCCGGGCTTGCTGGCGCAGGTCACGCCGCCCGATGTCGCCCGGTTTCCCGGTGCCTTCGTGGATGTGTTTCAAGACGGGGCGCGAATTACGCCATGGGTCAGCACCCGCTCGCCTATCGTGCTGGAACTCGCGGGGACTGCGGGGAATGATTACATCCAGTCCGGTATCGGCAATGACACCTTGGGCGGTGCGGCGGGGCGCGACACGGTTTATGGCGATAGCGGTCATGACCTGATCCGTGGCGGGGACGGCAGTGACCGGCTATATGGTGACGGCGGCCATGACCGGATTGATGGGGCCGCATCCGGGACGTTCTGCGCGGCGGCGACGGGGATGACTCGCTTTGGGGTGGGGATGGCAATGATATCCTGACCGGCGATGGTGGCGATGACTGGGGGCAGGGTGGTCTTGGCCGCGACCGCGCCCTTGGCGGCGGTGGTGCGGATCAGTTTTGGGGCGGGGAAGGCAATGACACGATCTGGGGCAACCGGGGCGCTGGCGCGCTTTATGGCGACGTGGGCGACGACCAGGTGCAAGGACACTGGGGGAATGACAGCCTGTGGGGTGGTGGCGGCAACGACACGCTTCATGGTGGTGCGGCGGATGACTGGTTGTCGGGCGGCGTGGGTGATGACCTTTTGACGGGCGGCGGCGGCCGCGATATCTTTGTTTTTGTCAGCGGCGATGGTCACGACACGATCAGCGATTTTCGTTTGGGCCATCGCGGCGACTGGATCGCGTTGGAGGTACAGGGGATAACCGGTTTCGAAGACCTGCTGGCCCTTGCCGATGGCGATGCCACCGGTGTGATGTTTGATTTTGGCGGGGGTGACGTGCTGGCGCTGTACGGCGTGGCCCTGGACGATCTGGACGCGCAACATTTCGTGCTGGGATGATCACGCATGACGGTGTGAAATAATGGTATTGCGCTTTTGCCTTATACTTCCTAAACACGGCCATTCAGACAGCACGCGATTCGTCGTGTGCTGTCTGTATTCGTCCAAGACGGTGGGTGAGGGGTTTTAGCCCTTCTTAATTTCCTGCCTGAGACGGGAAAACCAGATTAGCTGTGGAGCAATCCTCGGGTGGTCTTGGCCTTGCCCCGTAATCGGACATGAGTGCCGGTCCTTTGGTCCGGCGAATTGAGCCGGGGGGCAACCCCCAAAATTGGAGTGAACTGTGGATAGAGCCCAGAAAGAAAAAGTGGTCGAAGAGCTCGGCCAGATCTTTGAAAGCTCTGGCGTGGTGGTCGTAGCCCATTACGCAGGTCTCACGGTTGCTGAGATGCAAGATCTTCGTGCTCGCGCAAGCGAAGCAGGTGGATCTGTACGTGTCGCCAAGAACAGGCTTGCCAAGATCGCCCTTGAAGGAAAGCCCTGCGAAAGCATTGCCGATCTTCTGACGGGCATGACCGTTCTGACCTATTCTGAGGATCCCGTGGCTGCTGCCAAGGTTGCTCAGGAATTTGCCAAGGGTAACGACAAGTTCGAAATCCTGGGCGGTGCAATGGGTGAGAACGCTCTTGACCAGGCCGGTGTCGAGGCCGTGTCGAAAATGCCGTCGCGCGAGGAGCTTATCGCTACCATCGCTGGCATGCTTGGCGCACCTGCTTCGAACATCGCTGGCGCGATTGGCGCACCTGCTTCGAACATCGCGTCCATCCTTTCGACTATCGAAGAGAAGGCCGCGTAAGCAACCTTACGGATCTGCGTGGTTGAATATACCACGTTGGAACACATCTTAAACGAACGGAAACAGTAAAATGGCTGATCTGAAGAAACTGGCAGAAGAGATCGTGGGTCTGACCCTGCTCGAAGCACAAGAACTGAAAACCATCCTGAAAGACGAGTACGGCATCGAGCCCGCAGCCGGTGGCGCCGTCATGATGGCTGGCCCCGCAGACGCCGGTGGCGCCGCTGCTGAAGAGCAAACCGAATTCGACGTCATCCTGATGGATGCCGGCGCTTCGAAAATCAACGTCATCAAAGAAGTCCGCGCCATCACCGGCTTGGGCCTGAAAGAAGCAAAAGATCTGGTCGAAGCCGGCGGCAAAGCCGTCAAAGAAGGCGCCGACAAAGCGGAAGCAGAAGAACTGAAGGGCAAGCTGGAAGCAGCTGGCGCAACGGTCGAGCTGAAGTAATCGGCTCTCCGGGGTTTCCCGGAATGACGATAAGGGCTGGGTCCGGTGGTTTCCGGGCTCAGCCGAACCTGTCTTAGATAGGCCCCGAATGGCGGGGCTTATCTAAGGCGAGGTTCCTGATCGGGAGGTCACTGGTGGGACAGTGGCCATGAATGGATCGGAACTGCCGGTTTCAGAGGGGCGTGGTGCCGTAGCCCGACGGTGCGCACTCCCGGTGAGAAACGAAAGGTGACACCTGTCATGGCGCAAAGCTTTCTTGGCCAGAAACGTCTTCGCAAATATTACGGCAAAATCCGCGAAGTGCTGGAGATGCCGAACCTGATCGAGGTTCAGAAATCCTCGTACGATCTTTTTCTCAACTCCGGTGATGCACCCAAGCCGACCGACGGCGAAGGCATCATGGGCGTTTTCCAATCGGTGTTCCCGATCAAGGATTTCAACGAAACCAGCGTGCTGGAATTCGTGAAATACGAACTGGAACAGCCGAAATACGACGTTGAAGAATGTCAGCAACGCGACATGACCTATTCGGCCCCGCTGAAGGTCACCCTGCGCCTGATCGTGTTCGATGTCGATGAAGACACCGGCGCGAAGTCGGTCAAGGACATCAAGGAACAAGACGTGTTCATGGGCGACATGCCCCTGATGACGCCGAACGGCACCTTTGTCGTGAACGGCACTGAACGCGTGATCGTATCGCAGATGCACCGTTCCCCCGGTGTGTTCTTCGACCATGACAAGGGCAAGACGCACAGCTCGGGCAAGTTGCTGTTCGCCTGCCGTATCATTCCCTATCGCGGGTCGTGGCTGGATTTCGAATTCGACGCCAAGGACATCGTGTTCGCGCGCATCGACCGTCGCCGCAAACTGCCGGTGACGACGCTGCTGTATGCGCTGGGTCTGGATCAAGAAGCGATCATGGACGCCTATTACGACACCGTCGATTTCACGCTGGAAAAAGGCAAGGGCTGGGTCACCAAGTTCTTCCCCGAGCGTGTGCGCGGCACGCGCCCCACCTATGACTTGGTCGATGCGGCCTCGGGCGAGGTCATCGCCGAAGCTGGCAAGAAAGTGACGCCCCGCGCGGTCAAGAAACTGATCGACGAAGGCAATGTCACCGAACTGCTGGTCCCGTATGAGCATATTCTGGGCAAATTCGTCGCCAAGGACATCATTAACGAGGAAAACGGTGCTATCTATGTCGAGGCAGGCGATGAACTGACCCTGGAATACGACAAAGAGGGCAACGTCACCGGCGGCACCCTGCAAGAGCTGGTCGAGGCGGGCATCACCTCGATCCCCGTGCTGGACATCGACAACATCAATGTCGGCCCCTACATCCGCAACACGATGGCGCAAGACAAGAACATGGGCCGCGACACCGCGCTTATGGATATCTACCGCGTCATGCGTCCCGGCGAGCCGCCGACCGTCGAGGCCGCTTCGAACCTGTTCGACATGCTGTTCTTCGATTCCGAGCGTTACGACCTGTCGGCCGTGGGCCGCGTGAAGATGAACATGCGCCTGGCGCTGGACAAGGAAGACACGCAGCGCACGCTGGACCGTGACGATATCGTGCAGTGCATCAAGGCGCTGGTCGAATTGCGCGACGGCAAGGGCGACATCGACGACATCGACCACCTTGGCAACCGCCGCGTGCGGTCCGTTGGCGAGTTGATGGAAAACCAGTATCGCGTCGGCCTTCTGCGTATGGAGCGCGCAATCAAGGAGCGTATGTCCTCGGTCGAGATCGACACGGTGATGCCGCAAGACCTGATCAACGCGAAACCGGCGGCTGCTGCTGTCCGCGAATTCTTCGGCTCTTCGCAGCTGTCGCAGTTCATGGACCAGACCAACCCGCTGTCCGAAGTGACGCACAAGCGTCGCCTGTCGGCGCTTGGGCCGGGCGGTTTGACCCGCGAGCGTGCCGGTTTTGAGGTGCGCGACGTTCACCCGACCCACTATGGCCGGATGTGCCCGATTGAAACGCCGGAAGGCCCGAACATCGGTCTTATCAACTCGCTTGCCACCTTTGCGCGCGTGAACAAGTATGGCTTCATCGAAACCCCCTACCGCGTCGTGAAAGACGGGCAGGTGACGGATGAAGTGCATTACATGTCCGCGACCGAGGAAATGCGTCACACCGTGGCGCAGGCGAACGCGAACCTCGACGAGAACGACAAGTTCGTTAACGATCTGGTTTCGACCCGTCAGTCCGGCGATTACACACTGGCCCCGAACGAAAACGTGGATCTGATCGACGTGTCGCCGAAACAGTTGGTTTCGGTCGCTGCCTCGCTGATCCCCTTCCTTGAAAACGACGACGCCAACCGCGCCCTGATGGGGTCGAACATGATGCGTCAGGCGGTTCCGCTGCTGCGGGCCGAGGCACCGCTGGTCGGCACTGGTATCGAGGAAATCGTGGCGCGCGACTCTGGCGCGGCGATCATGGCGAAACGCGGCGGTATCATCGACCAGGTCGATGCGCAGCGTATCGTGATCCGCGCCACCGAAGATCTGGAACTGGGCGATGCGGGCGTCGATATCTACCGCATGCGCAAATTCCAGCGTTCGAACCAGAATACCTGCATCAACCAGCGTCCGCTGGTGAAAGTGGGTGACCGGGTTGGCAAGGGCGAAGTGATTGCCGATGGCCCGTCCACCGATATTGGTGAACTTGCCCTTGGTAAAAACGTCATCGTCGCATTCATGCCCTGGAATGGCTACAACTACGAAGACTCGATCCTGATTTCGGAACGGATTGCCCGTGACGACGTGTTCACCTCGATCCATATCGAGGAATTCGAAGTTGCCGCGCGTGATACGAAACTGGGGCCGGAAGAGATCACCCGCGACATCCCCAACGTCGGCGAGGAAGCCCTGCGCAACCTCGATGAGGCCGGTATCGTTTACATCGGTGCCGATGTGGAGCCGGGCGACATTCTGGTCGGCAAGATCACCCCCAAAGGCGAAAGCCCGATGACGCCGGAAGAAAAACTGCTGCGCGCCATCTTCGGTGAAAAGGCATCTGACGTGCGCGACACCTCGTTGCGTGTGAAGCCGGGTGACTATGGCACCGTGGTCGAAGTGCGCGTGTTCAACCGCCACGGCGTCGAGAAAGACGAACGTGCGGTGCAGATCGAGCGTGAGGAAGTCGAACGTCTGGCCCGTGACCGGGACGACGAACTGGCGATCCTGGATCGTAACATCTACGCCCGCCTGAAAGACCTGATAATGGGCAAGACCGCGGTGAAAGGCCCCAAAGGCATCAAGTCCAACGCGGTCATCGACGAAGACCTGCTGGGCATGCTGTCGCGCGGCCAATGGTGGCAGCTTGCCCTTGCAGAAGAGCAGGATGCACAGATCGTCGAAGCCCTGCACGAACAGTATGAGGCGCAGAAACGCGCGCTTGATGCCCGCTTTGAGGACAAGGTTGAAAAAGTTCGCCGTGGCGACGACCTGCCGCCGGGCGTGATGAAAATGGTCAAGGTGTTCGTCGCGGTGAAGCGCAAGCTGCAACCGGGCGACAAGATGGCCGGTCGTCACGGCAACAAGGGTGTTATTTCCCGCGTTGTACCGATGGAAGACATGCCGTTCCTTGCCGATGGCACGCCGGTCGATTTCTGCCTTAACCCGCTGGGCGTTCCCTCGCGTATGAACGTCGGTCAGATACTTGAAACCCACATGGGCTGGGCCGCGCGCAGTCTGGGTCTGAACGTGGACGAGGCGCTGCAAGATTACCGTCGTTCGGGCGATCTGACCCCGGTGCGTGAAGCGATGAAATTGGCCTATGGCGATGATGTCTACGAAGAAGGCATCGCTGGCATGGACGAGGACACGCTGCTTGACGCGGCCGCCAACGTGACCGGCGGTGTTCCGATCGCCACGCCCGTCTTCGACGGTGCGAAAGAGGCGGACGTGAACGACTCGCTGCGCCGCGCCGGTTTCGACACCTCGGGCCAGTCGGTCCTGTTCGACGGGCGCACCGGCGAGCAGTTCAGCCGCAAGGTCACCGTGGGTGCGAAGTACCTGCTGAAACTGCACCACCTTGTGGATGACAAGATCCACGCGCGTTCGACCGGGCCGTACAGCCTTGTCACCCAGCAGCCGCTGGGCGGTAAAGCGCAGTTCGGTGGTCAGCGTTTCGGTGAGATGGAGGTCTGGGCACTCGAAGCTTATGGCGCTGCATACACCTTGCAGGAAATGCTTACCGTCAAGTCGGATGACGTGGCGGGCCGGACCAAGGTCTATGAATCGATCGTCAAGGGCGAGGACAATTTCGAAGCGGGGATTCCTGAATCCTTCAACGTGCTTGTGAAAGAAGTCCGCGGCCTCGGCCTGAACATGGAACTCCTGGATGCGGAGGATGAGGAATAAGGGCCCCCGTGCCCTGACCCTCTTCCCCTCTGTCCGAATTCAAGGAATTGAAAATGAACCAGGAACTGACGAACAACCCGTTCAACCCGCTGACCCCGGCAAAGGTTTTCGACGAGATCAAAGTCTCGTTGGCCTCGCCCGAGCGGATCCTGTCGTGGTCGTATGGCGAGATCAAGAAGCCGGAAACCATCAACTACCGCACGTTCAAACCCGAACGTGACGGCCTGTTCTGCGCGCGTATCTTTGGCCCGATCAAGGATTACGAATGCCTGTGCGGCAAATATAAGCGCATGAAATATCGCGGCGTCGTCTGCGAAAAATGCGGTGTCGAAGTCACGCTGCAAAAGGTCCGCCGCGAGCGGATGGGCCATATCGAACTGGCCTCGCCCGTTGCCCACATCTGGTTCCTCAAGTCGCTGCCGTCGCGCATCGGCCTGATGCTGGATATGACCCTGCGCGATCTGGAACGTGTGCTGTATTTCGAAAACTACGTGGTGATCGAACCCGGTCTGACGGACCTCACCTACGGTCAGATGCTGACCGAAGAGGAGTATATGGACGCGCAGGATGCTTACGGCATGGATGCGTTCACCGCCAATATCGGTGCCGAAGCCATCCGCGAGATGCTGTCGCAGATTGATCTTGAAGGCGAAGCCGAAAAGCTGCGCGCCGACTTGGCCGAAGCCACCGGCGAATTGAAGCCCAAGAAGATCATCAAGCGTCTTAAGGTCGTGGAATCCTTCCTTGAATCCGGCAACCGCCCGGAATGGATGATCCTGACCGTCGTGCCGGTCATCCCGCCCGAGCTGCGCCCGCTGGTGCCGCTGGACGGTGGCCGCTTCGCGACCTCCGACCTGAACGACCTGTATCGCCGCGTCATCAACCGGAACAACCGTCTGAAGCGCCTGATCGAGTTGCGCGCGCCCGATATCATCGTGCGCAACGAAAAGCGGATGCTGCAGGAATCCGTGGATGCGCTGTTCGACAACGGCCGCCGTGGCCGCGTGATCACCGGTGCCAACAAGCGCCCGCTGAAATCGCTGTCCGACATGCTGAAGGGTAAGCAAGGTCGCTTCCGCCAGAACCTTTTGGGTAAGCGCGTCGACTTCTCGGGCCGTTCGGTCATTGTGACCGGTCCGGAACTGAAGCTGCATCAATGCGGCTTGCCGAAGAAGATGGCGCTCGAACTGTTCAAGCCCTTCATCTATTCGCGACTGGAGGCCAAAGGCCTGTCCAGCACCGTGAAACAGGCAAAGAAACTGGTGGAAAAAGAGCGCCCCGAAGTTTGGGACATCTTGGACGAGGTGATCCGCGAACACCCCGTCATGCTGAACCGTGCGCCCACGCTGCACCGTCTTGGTATCCAGGCGTTCGAACCCGTGCTGATCGAAGGCAAGGCCATCCAGCTTCACCCGCTGGTCTGTTCGGCATTCAACGCCGACTTCGACGGTGACCAGATGGCCGTTCACGTGCCGCTGTCGCTGGAAGCGCAGTTGGAAGCCCGCGTGCTGATGATGTCCACGAACAACGTTCTGTCGCCTGCAAACGGCGCGCCGATCATCGTGCCGTCGCAGGATATGGTTTTGGGTCTGTATTACACCACGATCATGCGCGAGGGCATGAAGGGTGAAGGTATGGCCTTTGCCTCGATCGAGGAAGTGCAGCACGCGCTGGATTCCGGCGCGGTTCACCTGCACGCGAAGATCACGGCCCGCGTCGCGCAGATCGACGACGAGGGCAACGAGGTCGTCAAACGCTACGAGACGACCCCGGGCCGCGTGCGCCTTGGTGCGCTGCTGCCGATGAACGCGAAAGCGCCCTTCGATCTGGTCAACACGCTGCTGCGTAAGAAAGACGTGCAGAAAATCATCGACACCGTCTACCGTTACTGCGGTCAGAAAGAGTCGGTTATCTTCTGTGATCAGATCATGACCATGGGTTTCCGCGAAGCGTTCAAGGCCGGTATCTCGTTCGGCAAGGACGACATGGTGATCCCCGACAACAAGTGGACCATCGTGGACGACACCCGCGACCAGGTGAAAGACTTTGAACAACAGTACATGGACGGCCTGATTACCCAGGGCGAAAAGTACAACAAGGTTGTCGATGCCTGGTCGAAGTGTAACGACAAGGTTACCGAGGCGATGATGTCCACGATTTCGGCCAACAAGCGGGACGAGGACGGCTCCGAAGCGGAACCGAACTCGGTCTACATGATGGCCCACTCCGGTGCGCGTGGCTCTGTTACCCAGATGAAACAGCTGGGCGGGATGCGCGGCCTGATGGCCAAGCCGAACGGCGACATCATCGAGACGCCGATCATCTCGAACTTCAAGGAAGGTCTGACCGTTCTTGAATACTTCAACTCGACCCACGGCGCCCGTAAGGGTCTGTCGGATACCGCACTTAAGACGGCGAACTCGGGCTACCTGACCCGCCGTCTGGTGGATGTGGCGCAGGACTGCATCGTGCGCAGCGTCGATTGCGGGACCGAGCGTTGCATCACCGCCGAAGCGGCCGTGAACGATGGCGAGGTCGTTTCCTCGCTGGCGGAACGTGTGCTGGGCCGCGTGGCTGCGGATGACGTGCTGCGCCCTGGCACCGAAGAAGTTCTGATCCAGCGCGGCGCGCTGATCGACGAACGTCTGGCCGACAGCGTTGACGAGGCGGGCGTGCAGTCGATGCGCATTCGTTCGCCGTTGACCTGCGAAGCCGATGACGGTGTTTGCGCCATGTGCTATGGTCGTGACCTTGCCCGTGGCACCCGCGTGAATATCGGCGAAGCCGTCGGCATCATCGCGGCACAGTCGATCGGCGAGCCGGGCACACAGCTGACGATGCGGACCTTCCACATCGGCGGTGTTGCCCAAGGTGGTCAGCAATCCTTCCAGGAAGCGTCGCAGAACGGCACGATCAAGTTCGAGAACGCGCAGCTTCTGGAAAATGCCGATGGCGAAATGCTGGTCATGGGCCGTAACATGAAGATGTTGATCATTGATGGTGACGGCGGCGAACTGGCCAGCCACAAGCTGTCCTATGGCTCCAAGCTGCACGTCAAGGACGGGACCAAGGTTGGCCGTGGCGACAAGCTGTTCGAGTGGGATCCCTACACCCTGCCGATCATTGCGGAAAAAGCTGGTACCGCGAAATACGTGGACTTGGTTTCTGGCCTCGCAGTGCGCGACGAGACTGACGAAGCGACCGGTATGACCCAGAAGATCGTGATCGACTGGCGCGCTGCCCCCAAAGGCAACGAGCTGAAGCCCGAGATCATTCTGGTGGATAGCGATGGCGAGCCTATGCGCAACGATGCGGGCAACCCGCTGACCTACCCGATGTCGGTTGACGCTGTTCTGTCGATCGAAGATGGCCAGGAAATCAAGGCTGGTGATGTTGTTGCGCGTATCCCGCGCGAAGGTGCCAAGACCAAGGACATCACCGGTGGTCTGCCGCGTGTGGCCGAACTGTTCGAAGCCCGCCGTCCGAAGGACCACGCCATTATCGCCGAGATCGATGGTTATGTGCGCTTCGGCAAGGACTACAAGAACAAGCGCCGCATCTCGATTGAACCTTCCGACGACTCGTTGTCGCCGGCGGAATACATGGTGCCCAAGGGCAAGCACATTCCGGTTCAGGAAGGCGATTTCGTCTCCAAGGGTGATTACATCATGGACGGCAACCCGGCGCCGCATGACATCCTGTCGATCATGGGTGTCGAGGCCTTGGCTGACTACATGATCAACGAAGTCCAGGACGTGTATCGCCTGCAAGGCGTGAAGATCAACGACAAGCACATCGAGGTAATCGTTCGCCAGATGTTGCAAAAATGGGAGATCCTTGACAGTGGCGAGACCACGCTGCTGAAGGGCGAACACGTGGACAAGGCCGAATTCGACGCCGCCAACGAAAAGGCGATTTCGAAGGGCGTGCGCCCGGCACAGGGCGAGCCGATCCTTCTGGGGATCACCAAGGCTTCGCTGCAAACCCGTTCGTTCATCTCGGCTGCGTCGTTCCAGGAAACAACCCGTGTGCTGACCGAAGCATCGGTTCAGGGCAAGCGCGACAAGCTGGTCGGTCTGAAAGAGAACGTGATCGTGGGCCGTCTGATCCCGGCGGGCACCGGTGGTGCAACGCAACGCGTGCGCCGTATCGCCGCCGAGCGCGACAATGTCGTGATCGAGGCGCGCCGCGAGGAAGCCGAAGCCATGGCAGCATTGGCCGCGCCTGCGGATGATGTGGTTGGCGGCGACGCCTTCGACACGCTGGTGGACACGCCGGAAAGCCGCGACGAATAAGTCTGGCTTTCTCTGAAAATCGAAACCCCCGCCGGCGCGATCCGGCGGGGGTTTTCTTTTGCGGGTGCGGGTCGGTTCACGCCCCCTTTTCTTTCCCACCCATAAGGTGTTTCCTGCGCGCGATTGCGGAAAGGGCGGTTCATGGATTTCACAGGGTTTCAAACGGTCGGGCTGCTGCGCTTTTCCGTGCTGACCACAGATTTCTTGACCACGAAACTGGTATCCTTTGAAAATATCCGTGAAAATATCTTTCGCCCCGACCGACTGGAATTGCGGTTTCGCCTATTCGAGGCGCTGTGCCTGCCATCGTTGATCCGTCAGACGGATAGTGATTTCCGGTTCATCATCCTGACCTCGGCCGAGATGCCGGCACCCTATCTGGACCGGCTGCGTGACCTAGCCGCGCCGCATCCGAATATCATGGTGAACGCTGCCCCGGTCGAAGGGCATTACCAGTTGATCAAGGCGGCCTATGCGCAGGTCGCACCTGATGGGGCGAGCCACCGGCTGTCCTTTCGGCTGGACGATGACGACGCGCTGGATCTGGATTATATCGCGCGGCTGAAACGCATGGGGGCAGGGTTGATCCCTGTCACAGGGGCGGATAGGCCAACGGCGATTTCCTTTAACCGCGGGTTCTACGTCGAACTGCGCGAGGGAGAGGACAACCCCCTGATCGATTCAGTCGAGCGCGCGCCGCTGTCCGTTGGCACGGCCCTGATGCATCCGAACGACCAACCGTTGAATCCGTACCGTTTCAACCACCGCGCCTTTGCCCAGCATTACAACAGTTGGTCCGATATTTCCGTGCCGGGATTCCTGCGCACGATCCATTCCGACAACGTTTCGGCCCCTGCGAAACAGGGGATCACAGGCAAGATGCGCCCGCGTCTGATCGAAAAACAGATCAAGCGGCATTTCGGCGTCGATCCGGCCATGCTGAAGGCGCTTTGATCCATGGGCTTGTTCCACTCTCTTTCGGGCAATACCAAGGGTGCGTTGATCATGATGCTGTCCATGGCGGCGTTCGTGTCCAATGACACCTGCATGAAACTGATGTCGGGCGAGGTGCCGCTGTACCAGTTGTTACTGTTGCGCGGGGTGCTGGCGACAACGTTGCTGTTGGTCATTGCCGCCGCCCTTGGCCAGCTGAAATTCAGGATGCCACGCCGCGATGCCATGCTGATCCTGCTGCGTTCCGGGGCCGAGGTCGGGGCGGCTTACTTCTTTCTTACCGCGCTGTTCAACATGCCGCTGGCTAATGTGACGGCAATCCTGAAATCCATCCCGCTGGTATTGAGTCTTGCGTCATGGGCGTTTTTCAAAGAGCCGTTGGGCTGGCGGCGGATGTCGGCCATTCTGATCGGGCTTGTCGGCGTGTTGCTGATCATCAACCCGGGCAGGGAGGGGTTCAATTCCTATTCCTATTACGCCCTGACCGCGCTGGGGTTCGTGGTGATCCGCGATTTGACCACGCGCAAGCTGACGGGGGCGGTGCCGTCTATCATGGTGACGATCGCCACGTCGGTTTCGGTCATGGTGGCCTTTGGCACGGCCAGCCTGTGGCAGGAATGGGTGCCGATGACAGCGCGACATAATGCGCTGACCGTGGCCTCGGCGCTGTTCGTCTGCCTTGGTTACCTGACCTCTGTCATGGTGATGCGGGTGGGGCAAATTTCTTTCGTGGCGCCGTTCCGTTACACGGGGCTGATCTGGGCGCTGCTTCTGGGATACGTAGTGTTCGGGTTCTGGCCGTCCACGCAAACCCTGATCGGGGCGGGGATCGTCGTGGGGTCGGGCCTGTTCATGCTGTGGCGCGAACGTCAACTGTCGCGCAAGCCACTGGCCGGCACCGTCCGAGCCGCCGCTGCCCCGCGCGGCTGATGCCCAGTCCTTGAGGTCGGGTACCGGGTTCATTGAAAGAAACCGGTTCCGAATTCGGGGCGAATTCGGACGCGCCGGGTGCGGGTAGGGCAGGCGGGGCTTTACCCATGTGCTGTTGACAGCGGGCGCGACTCCCCCTATACGCCCGTCATCCACGGCTATGGGGGTCGCCCCGAGGGCCGAGAATCTAAACTGAAGTGGTCAAGATCCGGGCCCCTAACCGCCCCGATCCTCTGGAAACCCACCGCGTCGCTCACCTCGGAACGGGAGCGAAGCGGTTTTTGCTTTATGTGGACGCGCATATTGCAGTGAATTTCGAAAATTGCATGGGTGACCATGCAACACATGTGTTGAATAGACGGGGAAAGAGACCCAATGCCAACGATCCAACAGCTGATCCGCAAGCCGCGTCAGCCCAAAGTTAAACGCTCGAAGTCGATGCACTTGGAGCAATGCCCGCAGAAGCGTGGCGTTTGCACGCGCGTGTACACCACCACTCCGAAGAAACCGAACTCCGCTATGCGGAAAGTTGCGAAGGTTCGCCTGACCAACGGTTTCGAGGTCATCTCCTACATCCCTGGTGAAAGCCACAACCTTCAGGAGCACTCCGTGGTTCTGATCCGTGGCGGTCGTGTGAAAGACCTTCCGGGTGTCCGTTACCACATCCTGCGTGGTGTTCTGGATACCCAGGGCGTCAAAGACCGTAAACAACGCCGTTCCAAATACGGCGCGAAGCGTCCTAAGTAAGAGGATTAGAGAATGTCCCGTCGTCACGCCGCTGAAAAACGCGAAGTGCTGCCCGACGCCAAATATGGCGATAAGGTGCTCACCAAATTCATGAACAACCTGATGATCGATGGTAAGAAATCGGTCGCAGAAAAGATCGTCTACAACGCGTTGGGTCGTGTTGAAGACAAGGTCAAGCGGGCTCCCGTGGAAATCTTCCACGAAGCTCTCGACAACATCAAACCCTCGGTCGAAGTTCGTTCGCGCCGCGTGGGTGGTGCCACCTATCAGGTGCCCGTCGAAGTGCGCCCCGAGCGTCGCGAAGCCCTGGCGATCCGCTGGCTGATCAATGCCAGCCGCGCCCGCAACGAGAACACGATGGAAGAACGCCTTGCTGGCGAGCTTCTGGATGCTGTCAACTCGCGCGGTTCCGCCGTGAAGAAACGCGAAGACACCCACAAAATGGCCGACGCGAACAAAGCGTTCAGCCATTACCGCTGGTAATCCCTTAGAGGCATTAGACCCATGGCACGCGAATATCCGCTCGACCGCTACCGCAACTTTGGCATCATGGCCCACATTGATGCAGGTAAAACCACCTGCTCGGAACGGATCCTGTTTTACACTGGCAAATCCCACAACATCGGCGAGGTGCATGATGGCGCCGCTACGATGGACTGGATGGAGCAGGAGCAGGAACGCGGGATCACGATCACCTCGGCTGCGACCACCACTTTCTGGGAACGCACCGAAGATGGTGAAAACGCCCAGACGCCCAAGCACCGCCTGAACATCATCGACACCCCCGGCCACGTTGACTTCACCATCGAAGTCGAGCGTTCGCTGGCGGTTCTTGATGGCGCGGTTGCCGTTCTGGACGCCAACGCCGGCGTTGAACCCCAAACCGAAACCGTGTGGCGTCAGGCTGACCGCTACAAGGTTCCGCGTATCGTGTTCGTTAACAAGATGGACAAGATCGGCGCGGATTTCTTCAACTGCGTTCATATGATCGAAGACCGCACCGGCGCGCGCGCCGTTCCCGTCGGTATTCCGATCGGGGCCGAGACAGAGCTGGAAGGCCTGATCGACTTGGTGACCATGCAAGAATGGTTGTGGCAGGGTGAAGACCTTGGTGCATCGTGGATCAGGACCGACATCCGCGACAGCCTGAAAGACATGGCTGACGAATGGCGTGGCAAAATGATCGAAGCCGCCGTCGAAGAAGACGACGACGCGATGGAAGCTTACCTGGAAGGCGAAGAGCCCGACGTGCCCACCCTGCGCAAACTGCTGCGCAAGGGCACGCTGGCCATGCATTTCGTGCCGGTTCTTGGTGGTTCTGCCTTCAAGAACAAAGGTGTCCAGCCGCTTCTGAACGCCGTGATCGACTATCTGCCCAGCCCGCTGGACGTTGTTGATTACATGGGCTTCTCGCCCGACGACGAGACCGAAGAGCGTAACATCCCCCGCCGCGCGGATGATGACATGCCCTTCGCCGGTCTGGCGTTCAAGATCATGAACGACCCCTTCGTTGGCACGCTAACCTTCACCCGTATCTATTCGGGCACCATGAAGAAAGGCGACAGCATCCTGAACTCGACCAAAGGCAAGAAAGAGCGCGTTGGTCGGATGATGATGATGCACTCGAACAACCGCGAAGAGATCGAAGAGGCATTTGCCGGCGACATCATCGCGCTGGCCGGTCTGAAAGACACCACCACGGGCGACACGCTTTGCGCGCAAAACGCTCCGGTGGTTCTGGAAACGATGACCTTCCCCGATCCCGTGATCGAGATTGCCGTCGAGCCCAAGACCAAGGGTGACCAAGAGAAGATGTCCGCAGGTCTGGCCCGTCTGGCCGCCGAAGACCCCTCCTTCCGTGTGGAAACTGACTTGGAATCGGGCCAGACCATCATGAAAGGTATGGGCGAACTTCACCTCGACATTCTCGTCGATCGACTGAAGCGCGAATTCAAGGTCGAAGCCAACATCGGTGCGCCGCAGGTGGCCTACCGCGAGACCATCTCTCACGAGGTCGAGCATTCCTACACCCACAAGAAACAGTCGGGTGGTTCGGGTCAGTTCGGTGAGGTAAAAATGGTCATCTCCCCGACAGAGCCGGGCGAGGGGTTCTCCTTTGAATCGAAGATCGTCGGCGGTGCTGTTCCCAAGGAATACATCCCCGGTGTTGAAAAAGGCATCCGTTCGGTCATGGATAGCGGCCCGCTGGCTGGCTTCCCCGTGATCGACTTCAAGGTTGCCCTGATCGACGGTAAGTTCCACGATGTTGACTCCAGCGTTCTTGCCTTCGAAATCGCTGCACGTATGTGTATGCGCGAAGGTATGCGGAAAGCTGGCGCGAAACTGCTGGAACCGATCATGAAGGTCGAAGTGATTACACCGGAAGAATACACCGGCGGTATCATCGGCGACCTGACTTCGCGTCGCGGTCAGGTTCAGGGTCAGGACACCCGCGGCAACGCGATTGCCATCGATGCATTCGTGCCGCTGGCGAACATGTTCGGCTACATCAACACCCTGCGTTCCATGTCTTCGGGCCGCGCGCAGTTCTCGATGCAGTTCGACCACTACGAAGCCGTGCCGCAGAACATCTCGGAAGAGATCCAGTCGAAATACGCATAACGGGATGGCGGGCAATAGCCCGCCCTACCCACCACTGTAGGGCGGGGATGTCCCCGCCATCCTTCGAAAACTAAAGGAGCCAACACCATGGCAAAGGCAAAGTTTGAACGGAACAAACCGCACGTCAACATCGGCACGATTGGCCACGTTGACCATGGCAAAACCACGCTGACGGCGGCGATCACCAA
>JGI24025J20009_10000800_pt1 | contig 24384 bp, 29 predicted proteins | sample Cruoilmetagenom3_FD_20009 | JGI IMG/M metagenome (IMG submission 20009) | reverse complement strand
GTTAAATGCTCTGCGTTCCTCTGCGCCCTCCGCGGTTATTTTTCTTGCCAGAAAGTACAGGATCGCAATCGGGAAACCAATCAACATACCTGAGTAGTTACGAAAAAAGAAAAAAAAGCCCTCACTTGAAGGCCGCTTCCAGTGGGGGCACCACCTGTTTCTTCCTGGAGAGGACTCCTTCCTTGTAGATGGACTGGTTCTCGATCTTCCCCTCGAAGGCCTGCTCGAACTTCTCGGCGGGAGATCCCACGAAGAGCAGGTCGCTGGCCTCCTTCATCACGTCGGTAAGCATGATGAGCACGAAGTCCAGGCCCTCTTCTTTTCTGACCTCCTCCATATCGGCGAGGATCGCTTCTCTCCTGTCGACAAGGGCGGCCAGGTCCATGACCTCTATCTGACCCACGCCCGCCTTGGTGCCGGCAAAGTCGAAGTGCTTGTAGTCACCCTTTACGATGTCCCGGGCGGTCTTGGACGAGATGTCGCTCTTGGCACTGAGCATCGCGATCCCGTACTCTTGAGGATCTTCGCCGCAGATCTTGGCCAGCTTGGCCACTTCTACCTTGTCCTTCTCGGTACAGGTGGGCGACTTGAAGAGGACGGTATCGCTCAGGATGGCAGACATCATGACTCCTGCTATCTCCTTGCTGATGACGACCTTGTTCTGGTCGTACATGGCAGATATGATGCTAGCAGCACAGCCCACGGGCTCATTGTGGAAGAATATGGGGCTCCCCGTCTGGATGTCGCCGATCTTGTGGTGATCCACAACCTCCATCAGTTCGGCCTCGTTGATGTTATCCACCGCCTGGGCCACCTCGTTATGATCGACGAGTATTATCTTCTTGCCCTTTGCGTCGGTCAAGACCTCGGGCACCGGCACGTTGAAGTGCTCGAGCACGAAACGCGTCTCGTTGTTGATCTCGCCGGCGGCCGCGGGAACGAATATCTCCGGCAGTCCGAGCTGGTTCTTCAGGTTCGCATAGGATATGGCCGATGCCACAGAGTCTGTATCTGGACTCTTATGGCCAACCACGTAGACGTTATCAGCCAGGTAAAACACCTCCAAAGATCCTGAACGCATAACTTTGACTTAAACCTTGCCCGACAGGCGGTTGATAAAATAATTAAATATTATAAAACAAGCCTGGGACTGCCCGTACGTCCTGGTCGCTACCTTTATATAGTATCCCCACTATATATATGCCGTTCTCTTAAGAGGACCGGCATGAGCTCAGGCATCTGCCGTTGCCGTGATCGCCGGTGCAAAGGGAGAACTACAAGAGCCGCGTTGATAGGTCCTTGGGGGAGACATTGACAGACGTCTACCGATGACCTCAAGACAACCCAGATGCGGTACATGAGAACGCCCGCTGCGAGGGTCACCGGGCTGACAGCGGATTGATCCGGCGGATGAGGTTCTGGAGTTAGCAGAGCATCGGGCGACATCTTCATCTTCTTTTCGTGCTCCTCAGATCAATGATCATGAGAGGATATCTTATCACCCTCGAGGGCATCGACGGTACCGGGAAGTCCACCGTCGCCGCCATGCTGGCCCGGAGGCTCGAACGAGATGGGAGAGAGTTCGTCTTCACGGCAGAGCCCACCGGGAGCGATGTCGGGCAGCTGCTGAAGAGACGGCTCCAGACAAAAGAGACCTCGGAACTTGAAGACCTCTTTCTCTTCATGGCGGACCATGCGGATCATCTGGTCGGAGAGGTAATCCCTGCTTTGGAGAGGGGCGCGGTGGTAATCTCGGACAGGTACTCGGACTCCAGGGCCGCCTATCAGGGGGCGACGCTGCGTGGCACCGTGCCGGACCCGATGACCTGGGTCAGGGAACTGCACCGGCCCTGGAGCATGGTGCCCGACCTGACGATCCTCTTCGTGCTCGACCCTTCTACGGCCGTGGAGAGGTGCCGATCCCGTCCGGAACAGGAGAGGTTCGAGCAAAAGGAGCTTCTCAGGAGGGTCGCCGGGAACTTCCGCCGTCTTGCAGAGCTCGAGCCGGAGAGGTTCATGCTCATCGATGCAGGCCGCGATCCGGAAGATGTCTTCGAGCAGGTGCTGGCGGCGATAACCGGTTTCCTCGATCGTCGGGTCTGAGGGGCGCGGGCAGGTCCAGGGCCATCCTCACCAGCCTCTTGGCCCACCTCAGCTTCATCTTCTTCATGGGTGATACGTTCTGGTCATCATAATCGAACCCTGCCAGTCTGATCTTCGAAGCCCCGAAACATCTTGCCAGAAAGACGCATCGGTCGCCGTCTGTGAACCCTCCGAAGTTGTAGATCTCATCGAATGGCCTGGACTGGGTGGTGCCTATCACCCTAGACATCTGAGGAACGTACTCTTTAAGAGCGGCCATGTTATCTCCATGAGCGTGGACTACTACCAGGGAACCTCTCCGGTTGGCGGCGATTATGTCAGGGACGGTGCCGTCGAGGTCTGTTACTATCACCTCCGGAACGATACCCTTCTCCAGAAGAACCGTGGTGGCGCCGTCGGCCGCGATCATCACATCTCCCGGCGAAACGTTATCCAGCTCCCGGGCCAGGCAGGGCGCATTCCCGCAGACCAGCACATCGCGACCTCGGATGATCGAGCCGATCTTCTCTATATCGCTATATTCTTCCTGGCCCGGTCTCGATCGCAGGAGCTGAGAGAGGAGACGCGCCGCCTCTTCATCACGTCCTCTGGAGAAACCGAACTCCTCTAAGATCTCCAGGTATATCGGCTCCCAAGACTCGAACCGCATGATGGAAAACTAAACGTAGCCAGGTATAAGCCTTTTCTGCTAGATTAAACAAGAAAATGCTCGCTTACGCTCGCATTTACTTGAGCACATAAAGTCATACTTTATGTACAATTAAAAAAGAGAATGGAGGTTGTTACCTCCGTTCAGGTCTCTCACGGTTCGAAAACACACTGGTTATCGCAGGACCATTTCGTCTTATCCATGTCAGCACAGCCACCGATGCAACAGCTGAGCCAGTCCTCATTCTCGATCGTGTGTTTGTACGGCACCACGATGGTCATGTTCTTCTCGATGTGATAGGTTCCGATGTAATCCTCATCGACCTCGATCATCGGGTTCTTCCAGGCGGTGGTCCTATCCGTCATGCCGTAGCCGGTAGCGTTCATGGAGTTCGGCTCGCCCTGGAGCACTCCGATGTGGATCTTACCGTCGGTAACGTCCTCGGTGATCTTCATGCTGGTGTAGCCTACGCCCTCATAGAAGGGATCAGAGATGCTGTAGTTCTTGTCCTTGACCAGGATCTCCAGGTCCTTATCGATGGCCTTGGCATACTCTATCTGATGATGCATCGACGTCACAGGGCGGTAGTTCTTTATGCAGGTCTTCTCCTTCAGCAGAGAGTCGTACCTGATGGGGTTCCTGGCATAGTAACCGTTGCCCATGGCGATGGTCATGGGAGAGTAGACCATGGAGCTGTCCTCTCTCATGGAGATACAAGAATACTGTTCTGTGGTAATATCTCCGCATGAAGGCGCATCTCTCGAGTAGATTCTCTCGGCGGTGAGCAGAACTTCGTTGTCTATGCTACCACTGCCGTGAACGTAATCCTTGAGCATGGGGCCTTTCTGGCCAACTTTGGCGTTATCGCCAGGAGTACTAAGCTGGATGTACTTGTAGGTCATGAAGTACCCGCTGCCTTCCACGCTCTGCTCGAAGTTAAACGTCACGTTGTCCGTGCGGTCATTCCCCGTATTGACTGCCGCTGCTATTCCAACCAAGAATGTGGCTGCTAGCAAGGCGATTATAATCTTCTTCAAGTGGTTCCCTCCCATCTAAACTAAAGTGAATAGACTTCGTTACCTCTTACCGCAATCCACCTATTTTAATCTGTTGATTGTGTTGTATGGCATATTGTGATACATGTCATGTATCCCATGTTTTATCGCGCCCAGAACGAGAGTCGCAAATTTTAATCTGTCTCTCGGTTATGGACTATCGGATCGCGCGGGCCCGACGGTGTGAATATCACCCTTCCCGGGTCTGTGGGTGAGCACTTGCTTCTTGTTGTATATAATGTATGGCATTGTATACATCGAGTAAATCCGACCGGAGGGTGGATTTTCTCGAACTCCTCGAACCCGGTGGTGTTGATGAACTCTCTCAGTCTCATCCCAGGCTTGACCTGCTCCTTATACACCTCCAGTATCCGCTCGATCAGGGGCATGATATCCTCTCGCGACACGAAGTCCTGCAGGATCCAGCCTTCGTGAGGAGACAGCTTCTTCCCCCTCTGACGAAGAAGATGTATCCGTCTTTGGCAGAGTACCTGGCACCCACCGGACAGTTTACCACCCACATGATACACCTGTCGCAATCTATCACCGCTTTTTCGTCGACCAGAGAGGCCGCACCGACCTTGCAGACCACACTTTCCGCAGCCGGTACGCTTCTCCAGGTCGAACTCTGGCCTCTCCAGGCCCATCAGCCCGATCTCGTTAAACTGCGGCCTTATTGAGATCGTATCTTATCTTCGGTCTCAAATACCTCTCTGAGAAACTCTCCTTCGCCAACTCTCCGGATGACGTTCCCGAGGCGCTCTCTCCCTGGCTTTGTCCTGTACTTGAGGAAGACGGCTGCTACACTGTTTATCAGCCTGAACAGATCCTCTTTTGTACAGAAGTTCTTCAGCAGGATGCCATCTGTGGGAATTCTCGCATCGTTGCCCCCTATCCAGAGTGAGTAACCTTTGGTCTCTTCGAGCATCGCCTCATGCGGACAGCTCCGGATGCACCATCCGCACTCGATACAGGTATCCCGGTCGATCTGAGCCTTTCCTGCAACAATAGAGAGCGCACCGGGCTTGCACGTCTCGGTACATCTCCCGCACCCGTTACACTTTTCCGGGTCCAGGACAGGCCTGACATGCCCCATAATGCCTATATCATGGCGTCTGACCCTGACACAGGAGTTCGGACATCCTGCAACCCCTATCTTCATCTTGTGGGGTGTTAACCGCTGTACAAACTCTGCCGTTAGCTCATTTGCAAGTTGCTTCGTCTCCACAAGCCCCTCCGGGCAGTAAGCCATCCCCGGACAGGCCACAACATAGCCCATCCCGATGGTCATGAGGTTCTTCTCGTAGAGCTCTGCCATCAGATCATCGATCTTCTCACCGTTGACGCCCTGGATCTCAACGGTCTGCCTGGTGGTAATTTCCAGCGAGCCATCACCGTATTTTCCAGCAAGCTCCGCGACCTTTGCCAGATAGTCGTGATTCACAAGTCCGGAGCTGGTCCTTATCTTGACGAAGAACGTCCCCTTTGCTTCTCTTCTCACACCCGGATAATCGCTTGCCCAGTAGAACTTGGTGGGCTTCTCCTCACTCAGACGCTTTTTCAGCTCTCGATCGAACTTTCGCATCTTACGATCTGCAAATTCCTCTATCCGGTCTACTTCCACTTCAGAGGAGGTCTCTATATATCCTGCCTTCTCAGCTCCATCGATCAGCTCCAGGCCTTTGGCATTCCTGGCTATCAGGGTGGTCCAGTCCTTGGGAGTGCCGGTGTAACCGGCCGATACATCAGCAAGCTTGGAGACCGCATCTCTGCAGACGCTGCAGCCGTCCCAGACGACTCCGGCATCCTCGAACTCCCTGAGATCAATCTCTACGCTGCCGTCTTCCATATCCAGTCGCATCGTCTCCAGCCTTATGGTGAACTTTCTGACCTTTCCGAGATCAACCCCCTTGGAGATAAGAAAGTCCCTCAACCTTTCATAGGAGAAGTTCTGCATGCAGTAGAGTCCGATGGTGTAAGCAAAGGTAGGAAGCTTTACAGGCATATCGTCTTCTTCGCTCACCTCCAGCGGATGCGCATTCAATCCCTCAAAGAACTGCATTCTTCTGAGGCCATTGACCTGGCAGGGCAAAGCCACAGCAGCAATCTTATTAAGCGTCTTTCCAGCTTCCTCAACGGCGGTGAGTAACGGCGCAACCGAGTATTTCGAACCGGCGGCCTCCAGAAGACCTGCCTTATCGGTAATGACGCTCGGAATGGGTTTCCACATCCCTTTTGTTGCCACCACACCATCGACCAGACCGCTCTCCAGGCAATATGCAAGCAGTGCAGTTACAGCGCCTCCATCCTGTCCAGCCTCTCTGATTGCACTATCTACTGCTCTTGCGCTCACTATCTTCTCGTACTGGCCGATGAGAGATGGCGGCTTTGCCTTGAAGCCAAATATGGTCAGACCCATACGTGACGCATCTGTCATTATCCGGTGGCATACATCCATGCATGCCCCCTTTCCATCCCTCGGACATTCCTCCGTCAGTGCTGGGCCGTCCTCTAGAAACTCGATCCTGGAATTTGGACATACTGTAGCGCATGCACCACAGTAAGTGCACAGGCCCGGGTTCACCACCTCGTCCCGCAGGAACCATTTAAACTCTTCTTTCATGATCTACACCTCCTCTTGACAATCTCTATCATTTTTTACAATTATACACCCTTTTCTCAGCAAAGGCGATTTCTCTAACCTTACGGTAAAAGAACAATGTATCTACGGCAGATAGCTGACATATCGCCGGAACTCTCGTATCATGCCTCCTAATAAAAGCATATGGGAGATTCTACTTAAATTTTGCGACTTGATCAGTATCTCCGAAATAATCATCATTGTTATAATAAAACTTTTACATTTGCTCGCCTATGAACCGCAAGGGCTTCTTGGGAGTGTACTTGGTGGTACCTCTATCAAGACCCGGAGATACGGACTAACCAAAAGATTAATAAATACGTTAAAGATTAACTGATGGACTGTCATATGTCCACCACGGTCGATATTAGCAGGCTATCTTTTAATTCCGGTCGACGGAATGTTTTCTCTGGTACAGAAACATCGCTCCCGGCCAGGATCGTCATCGATAGCTTGATCGATGAAGGGGCATGTAATATTAGCGGGACCCCACCGCAAGTATAGCGCTGTAGGAAGCGGACGAACTACCAGACTTTGTGCTGGAAAAGGAGGCAAAACGGGGGATGCTGGCAGAACTGGAAGAGAAAAAGACGAAGCTCAAGCAGGACGCCCTTGGTTTTAAGGAGAACCGCAGTCGGCTAAACGCAGATGCGAGCCGATGGGCTGCGAAGCGGAATGAACTTAACAAGGCGACAAAAGAGCTGATAGACAAGGCCCAAGAGCTCAAGAAGCTCCGAGATGACGACAACAAGAACGTCGCGAAGGCCAAGCTGAAGCGGGACGAGTACAACGAGAAGACGAACGATATCTACACCAAGATCGATGATATCCGGAAGAAGTACAACCTGAGCGGCGACCGGTCTATCAGGGGCCTGCGCAGAGAGATAGACCACCTGGAGTTCAAACAACAGACGGAAGTTCTCAGCCCGGATAAGGAGAAACAGTTGGTGGAGAAGATATCGGCTCTTAGTTCGGAGTTCAAGACGAGAAAGGCACAGCTGGAGAAGAACGAAGTGCTCAAAGATCTTCTGAACAATGCTCAGAAGCTCAAGGACAAGGCATCCGAGTATCATGAGCTGGTCACAAAGTATGCCGAGCAGGCCCAAGATTACCACGACCAGATGATCCGCACCTTCAAGGAGGCGGACAGGATCCGGGCCGATGCTGATGCCGCTCATAGGGAGTTCGTGAAGGCTCAGGAAGCCGCAGATAAGCATCACAAGGAGTTTATAAGGACTCAAAGAGAGATTCGCGACTTCGACAAGGTCATCGTAGGCCTCAGAAAGAAGAGCAAGGAACGCAGAGTAGATCGCGTAAAGGCAGATGCCAGAAGAGAAGCCGAGGAGATCCTCACTCACTTCAGGCAGGGCGAAAAGCTGGACACTGCAGATCTATTGAGGCTTCAGCGCGCAAAATTAGTGTGAACGTAATTGGGCAGATGTAAGCTGCCCGTTCATCTCGTTTTAGATGCGAACCCCGCCCTCTTGCCTGCTGAGTAGATAGCTTGTACGGCACAAATGGGTGTGTCGGGTCAAGCAGATGGCTGGCCAGGTTATAATAGGATTAAATCTCTCAGGATGAACGTATGAAGATCACGTGGTTATCTCATTCGTGCTTCGAGATGGACGAGTCCATGAACATCCTGGTGGACCCTTACATAGAAGGAAACCCCGTGGCGCCTTGGCCCGTTTCGGACCTCGCCCCTGACCTGATTGCGGTGACTCACGGCCATTCTGATCATCTGGGAGACGCAGGAGCGATAGCCAAAAACAGAGGCTCTTTGGTGATAGCCATACCCGAGGTGGCCAGGTACCTGAACGAACGAGGAGCTCAGGCCGAGGGTATGAACATCGGCGGATCTTTCCGGGTGAGAGACGTGGTCATCCGCATGACACAAGCGGTACACTCCGCCGGGATTGTCGGAGAAGATCTCGTACTCTGTGGGGGATGCCCTGCCGGGTTTGTTATCGACGACAAGATCAGTGTCTATCATGCGGGAGACACGGCGCTCTTCAGCGATATGAGACTGATCGGAGATCTTTATAGGCCCGACGTAGCCCTCCTGCCCATAGGAGATCGGTACACCATGGGCCCTAGAGAAGCGGCGATCGCCACCAGCTGGATCAGACCCCAGGTGGTGATCCCCATGCATTACAACACCTGGCCCACCATCAAACAGGATCCTTCCGAGTTTCAGTATATAGTGGAGACCCTCTGTGACACAGAGGTGATAATTATGGATGCCGGTGAGACCATCGAACTCTGAGTTCCTGCCGGGCGGGACGCCGCCGATCGACCGCAAGTTTTTAACCTCCATTACCAAACCCCCTCTAGATGAGCGGCAGGGTTCATATGCTCTTGGGAAGACCGAAGGTGAGAGATAAAGATGCCTTTCTTGCCACCATTGGCGACCTACAGGACGAATACGGGTGCGTTATCCAGGCTCTGGACGCGGAGATGGTAGTGAACGAGGCGCACGTGACCTCCGCGGCGAAGAAGGCGCTCAGGGCCTTTGCCGAGGACAGAAACGTGGCAAAGGACCTGGGTCTGGAGATCCTACGCTACGCCTCCGGACAACGACAGATCGAGCGGGCCCTTTCCATGGGCATATCAGGATCTACCGAGCGGATTGCGCTCTTAGTGATAGAAGACGGCACGTCGCCAGAACTATCCGGCATCTTCGAACTTGATGGTCAGGGACCCACCTGGAACCCTGAAGTGGTGAAGAAGACATTCCAGATCTCAGACGAAGAGATCGAGGCGGTGGGTGAAGATAAGATACCTGACCTGGTGCTGGAACGGGTGGCGCTGGTGGACGCCTACCGATGAGAGGATAATTATGAAGGAAGAATTTTACACCAAGAACCGCTGGCAGAACTGGATAAACAAGATAAAGGAGAGCGAGTTCAACCTCCAGGGATCTGAAGATGAACCAGGAGCCGCGGACTTCGTCAACGCCATGGACGACGTGGTCCTGGCCTGTCTGAAGGTCATCGCCAGACAGGAGCACGATCTCATACCAAATGACGCGGCCATCTCTTCGATCGACGATATTTGGGAGATCATATCCGAGGAACATGAACCCCTGGGCGAAGACGCCGACCTCATGATCGACTCGCTGAGAACCTCTTTGACATCTGTTTTCTGCTCTTGCCAGCGCTATATCGGAAAAAGTTACGATAGCGACACCCCCTTCCAGGTGCTCGTCGAGAAGGCGCTCGATGCCGAGGGCAGTGGCCGGATCGACGATGCTCTGGAGATACTGAGCCAGGCAGGGGCCAGGGTAATAGGCGGAGAGACGATACCAGACGAGGTCTTTGTTGATCTTCCCGACAGCACCGTGGCTGAGCTCTTGGACGGGATAGACGCCATATCTGCGGCCATGATAGGCGACGACAGCTACAAGGAAGACGGCAATGCCAAGAACGCCTGACCATCCATGAGATCGTCTTAGGCGCTACCTGGTGGTCACCTCGCACCCATCTTCCAGGACCAGCACCGTATGCTCCGTCTGAGAGACCAGCGCGCCTTCTGCCTCCCAGAGCAGAGGGTACCCGTGAAGAACCCTGGCCTTCACAAGCTGGCCCAGAGCGTAGTCTTTCCTATCGCCCGTGAGCCACCGGCGGGCGAAGGGCAGGTCCCTGTAATTTTCTTCTACATCCTTAAGAAGAGCTCTCGCAGGCTTCGACCTCACCGGCCTCTTGGTGATGAAACTGTATATCTCGGTATGGGGCGCCTCGGAGATCCTGCCCACCCCATCAGTGGCAAAAGGTTCGATGGCGATCACCTCACCGGCTTTTATCTTCACCCCTCTCGTCACCACTTTGTTGGGTATGACGGGTGGGCCATGGGCCAGGTAACGATCCAGTCCATGCCCGGTGAGGTTGGCCACAGAGTTGTAACCGTAACCTTTTATGGCATCATCGATCGCCGCGCCCAGCTCGGCGGTATTGATCCCGGGGGTCACCAGCTCGAGGGCAGCCGCCAGAGCCGCCTGGGAGGCATCCACCAGGTCGGGATGACCGCCGAGGTCTACGGTCACCGCAGAGTCTGCGATGTAGCCGTCCACGTGCACCCCGATGTCCAGCTTCACCATCTCCTCACCGAATACGCTCTCGTCGCCGGGGGCAGGAGTATCGTGAGCAGCCACCCGGTCTCGAGATATGTTGCAGGGAAAGGCAGGTTCGCCACCCAGCTCCCTGGTGGTTCTTTCCACGAACTCGGCGATCTCTAGGAGCGGCACGCCCACATCGATCCTGGACCTGGCCATCTCCCTGACCTTTGAGAGGATCTTCCCCGCTTTTCTGTACTTTTCGAGCACTTCAGCTTCCATGATGAATCACACTCTTCTCATAGGGTTAGCCGCTTTTCAAGTTTGGTAAGGTTCTCGCATCCTGTGCTTCTTACGACCACCAGATCTTCCAGTCGCACGCCACCCAGGTCGGGATAATAAAGCCCGGGTTCCACGGTAACCACGTTGCCCGCCACCAGAGGGCCACCGGTCTCGCTGAGGTTCGGCTTTTCGTGGATCTCCAGGCCGACACCGTGACCGGTGGAATGGATGAAGCCTCTATCTTCGCGCTCGGGGTAGCCCTGGTCTTCGAATACCTGGCAGACCTTGGCATGAACCTCCTTCCCGGTCGTCCCAGGCCGTACGGCCTCGATGCCGGCCTTCTGGGCCTCCAGTACGGCTTCGTAAACGTCCATGATATCCTGGTCGGGTTCGCCACGGAGGACGGTCCTGGTCATATCGGCAAAGTACCGGGACCTCTTGGACCTGGGAAATATGTCGATCACGATTGAAGCGTTGGCAGGAAGAGGACCCGTACCGCTGCAATGAGGATCAATAGCAGCTTTTGGGCCACCGGCAACTATGGTATCCGCAGCTTCGCATCCTCTCTCCAAAAGGGAGATGTCTATGGCAGATCTTACCCGTTCCGAAGTCAAAAGCGACCCGTTCAGATGGAGATCTCCGCCCATGGGCTGGGACCTGGCGATCATATCTATCGCCACCTTCATAGCCGTCTCGGTGGCGCGCTGGGTGGACCTGATGGCCTCGATCTCTTCGGCGGTCTTGACGGCACGCCATCCAGACACCGGGCTCTCCACTATCGACACCGAGAACTCATTGGCAAGGTCCTGGTAGATGCCCACCGGGAAGCTCCGGGAGACACCTAGGCGCTTCATACCGCGGTCGCGCAGAAACTCTACCAGAGCCGCGGTGTAGGCATCTTCGGGCTTATCGAACCGTTCCAGCTTCTCCGATATATCGTAGTCTGTGGTGCTGATCACCTTGTCCGCCCTGGATTCTTTCGTCGCACGGCCATGTTCCAGACCCGATACAAATATGGTAACCGCATCGGTGGCCAGAAGGCTGAACCGGTCAGGCGCGAAGAAACGGGATAAGTAGTAGATGTCCGGACTGCAGATGCTATCTCCGATGATGAGAAGACCGTCCAGGCCGCGGTCGGTGAGGAAGCTTTTCATCTTCTCAGCTGTAAAATAGGACATGATAGGCGGTATGCGCAGAAGATATAAAAAGCTGGATCATCGGACCTTTATGGACCCGGCGATCTCGCGGACTAAGGAGGTTATATCTTCGCTCTTTTCGACGGCGGTCCCGGTGACAATCAGATTGGCTCCCGCCTCTACTAGCTCTCTGGCGGTCTCGCCGGACCTTATCCCCCCGCCCACCACCAAAAGAGAGCTGCCTAAGGCTTTCTTGACGCTTTTGACCATGGTCGGAGGCACCGGCCGGTCGGCGCCCGATCCAGCTTCCAGATAGACCAATCTCATGCCCAGGTACTTGCCCGCCAGGGCATAAGCCACGGCGATCTCGGGCTTGTTCCTGGGGATCGTCTTGGCGTCGCCCACCCAGGCAACGGTGCCGCCGGGCTCCACCAGGATGTAGGCCATGGGTATGGACTCCAGTCCGTAGCGGCGGACCAGAGGCGCGCCCAGGGCCTGGTTCTCGATGAGGTAATTCGAGTTTCTGGAGTTGAGGAGGCTCATGAAGAAGACGGCGTCGGCGTTCCCACAGAGTCCTCCTGCGCAGCTGGGGAAGAGCACCACCGGGAGGTCGACTTGTTTCTTGATCGCTTCTACGGTATCTTCCAGAATTCTTCCTGTGGCTCCCGTCGATCCGCCCACCATTATGGCATCGGTACCGCCTTTGGCCCCTGCTCGGGCCATCTGGCCTGCCTCAGCCGGGCTCTGGGAATCTGGATCGATGAGGGTGAGGTGAGCCGCTCCCGCCGTCTCCACGACCCGGAATAGCCTCTCCTCGACAGGGCCGATCATGCATATCCCCGGCCAACAAAAATCGACTATCCTCTGCTCTCCTTAGACTTCATGCGAAGCCCTTTGTAGCCGCACTTACGACAGCAGGTTGCACGCACCGAGTTGCGCGCGTTACAGCGCATACATATCTTCATATTCAAGATCCGGTTTTCGGCTTCTGGGAACCTGGCCATAATAGTTACCTCGTTTATATGATGTCGCAACCGATATGATGGAATATTAACCTTTCCAGCAGATCTTGTGGCGCCGGGGTTGGGATTTTCATGACGAGGCTTTCTCGCTTCACCATTTTGAACCCAAGCGTCCCCAAAGGGACAACAGGTCTCGAGCCTGCCGCGTATGGACTCTTCAGGCCCCTCGGAGACAGAAGATTAGTCCGCTCTGCCACCCCGGCTCCGGTTATGGGAGTTGAGGCCTCTGGTTTATATCTGTTGGTGCTTAAGTTCCGGATACTCAGGCTATCGGCCGATAGGGTACTGCGACTGGTGGAGACGCCACCCCCGCGAGCGTCACCTCTTTCGCACCCCGCCCTTTCCGCTGCATAGATTATATCTTGGAGGTGGCCCACGTACTCCCGCGGCCCCTTTCTCATACCGGCTGGACCTCCTCTAAGATGTGACGACCTATGGCAGACTTGAGGGCACCTTTCTCCACCAGATCCACCTTCACACCCAAGAGATCGCTCAGATGGTTCTCCAGGGCAATGAACTGGAGAAGGGTCAGCGATCGCTCCTCCAGATCTACGAGAAGGTCGATATCGCTATCCCCTCTGCTCTCGCCTCGAACATATGAGCCGAAGACGCCCAGAGATCTCACCCTGTAACGCCTGGACAGCTCCAGCATCTGTTGTCTGAGAATCTGCAATATCTCTTCTAGGGACGGAACCTGCCCTCGATGGTTCGACGAGTAGACCATTAAAACCTCCTATAAATCGTGCTTTCGCTCTGGAGAGTTCTCTTAGGAACAACCCCTTTCAACAGTCCTCTTCCATCATTAAACCATCGATGATATCTCTTTGAAATTGCCCGGAAGGAAAGCTTCATCACCACCCCCGTGCCTATCTCCGGGCGTGAACTGTGACGTACTGGTGGTGGGCGCCTCTCCCGCAGGGATCATGGCGGCGACCTCGGCCGCCCGGGCCGGAGCAGAGGTGACCCTCCTGGACAAGGACTTCGGCAGCCTCGACCACCCGGCCAATACATTCTTCGACGGGATGGTGCAGAAGGTCGGCTTTGAGGTAGACGACCGCTACGTCCTCCACGATCTGGACGGGATGCGCATAATCTCGCCTGCGGGCCACCGCCTTGAGATCCCCGCACAGGGCAGGTTCATCGACCGGGCCAGGTTTGACGTGATTCATCTCAGAAGAGCCGAGCTGTTGAGGGTCCATATTCTTAGGGGTGAAGCAAAGGAGACGAAACTGCTGAACGGCGAGAGGTTGGTGAAGATCGGCCGTCTGGACCCCAAGAGAAGGGCGGATGCCGGTCATGCCGGAGCAGAAAGAAGAGGGCCAAGGATTGACCAGTTCCAGGGATGGGACGAGATCGACCAGGGCGAGATCCGGGCCGGGGTGGTCATCGATGCAGGCGGTGTGGACTCGATCTTGGCCAGAGGTGCGGGGCTATCTCCCATGCGCCACCCGGAAGATGTGGCCTGGGCCCTGGAAGCCCTGGTGGAACTCCCCGGCCTCGGCGAGGAGAGGTTCTTCGAGTACTGGGTCGGCAGCCTGGCGCCCGGCTGGAAGGCCACCTTCTCACCAGGCGGCGGGGACCGGGCCACCCTGGGCGTCTTCGTCAGAGGACATGGCCGAGACGTAAGGCCCTTTTTAGACGGTTTTATACAAAAGTTCAAAAGGTACAAGTCGGATCGGTACCCGAACATAGACGACCTGAAGATCGTCGCCTTGAACCGTGGTGGCGACCCCATAGCCACCCTTCCCGGCGAGGTCGTCTCTTCTTCGTTGATGGTGGTGGGCAGCGCCGCCGGTCAGAGCGGGATGGTCTACTCCATGCGCGCCGGCGAGATATGCGGGACCGTCGCCGCCCAGGCAATGATCTCGGGTGACGTATCCAGGGAGGCGTTATCCCGGTACCAGAAACGATGGACAAAAGAGTTCTACCGGGAGTTTCGCATCGGCAGGGCCTGCCTGGAGACCTTACGCAACATGAGCGACGAAGATATCGACGCTCTGACCAAGGGCCTGGCGGAGAAGAACCTGGACCTGGGCGGGTCATCGGCAAGAATGACCCTCTCTGTGCTCTTCGCCGTGCTCTTGGCCAGACCGGGCGTTCTTCCCGCTCTGATGAGGAGCTTTCTGAAAGGTTAAGAAGCGATGATAGGCAGATCCTCCGGCGGATTGCCGGTCACACCACCTCTACATTGCTCTTCTCCTTGGGCTCCGTGTCTTCGAGAAGCCTAATCTCTCCAAATGTCGACTCGTACTTCTGTAGGTTGGCCGTCAGCGCCCTGAGCAGCCTCTTGGCATGCTGGGGGGTTATGGTCACCATGGCCCGCCCCATGGCCAGGTTTGTCTCTGGCATCCGGTGCAGGAAGGTCAAGGTGAACTCGTCGTCCTTGTGGCTTATCCTGATCATATTGGAGTAGACAGGCTCCAGTGTATCGGGCATCTTGACGCTCAGCTGTTGCACATTAGCCTTCTTGTTCAAATTTGCTCACCTTACTTCTCATCGGCATGATGATTGTACTTATTCCTTTGCCCATGGGAAAATCCTTTTTAACTGCCCGGACCTAAGTCACCTCGCATGATAGAACTCAGGAGCGAGCCTTACGTCCTGAGGCCGAGACCGATCCAGGAGACGGAGACGGATTTCAGGGTAAACCTGAACATTGGATGGTGTCGCGGAGTTCTCTTCAACGTGGTCGCTCTCAAGAACGCCGTAGCCTCGGTAGAGTACGACGCCATCCTCTGGGACGACGCCTCACTGATGTTCATGGAGTACAAGGACTCGGTCGCCGCCTACAAGAGCCTCTCTACCCGGAGGATCCAGCAGGTGAGCAGCCTTGCCAAGAACATCGCCAGAGGTCTGGACTACAAGAACTACACCTTCCTGGTGGTGGTGAAGGATCTCACGGAACCCACCACACGGGGCGGGGCGACGGTGATCCCCCTCTACCTGCTGGGAAGCTACGAGCCCGTATTTGACTCCACCATCGAGGAGCTGGATTTCCTCGACAACTTGATCGGCAAGTATTCTCGTAGCGGGAACGGAGAAACCACCAAGGAGCTGGAAAAGCTCAAGACCATCATAGAGTCGGGGTTGTCTTGAGGGGGCGAGGTACCGCGTTGGGCGCGGCGACTGTTCTGAACGCTGTCGCCAACTGGAAAGGTTCGGCGTTCGGGATAGACCTCAAGACTACCGCCGAGGTGGTGCTGGACGGATCCCCGAAGGTGAGGGGTGAGATCCCTGGCATAGACGATAGGCTGGTGGTCAGGTCCGTAGAGCTGGTTCTAGAAAGGTTCGGCTCCGATTGTGGCGGTACCGTGCGTACCACCAGCCAGATCCCCCTGGCACGAGGTCTCAAGAGCAGCAGTGCCGCAGCCAACGCCGCGGTTCTGGCCACCGTAGACGCCCTGAGCGAAGAACTGGAACTTCTTGAGGCGGTCAAGATCGGTGTAAGAGCCGCTCGTGACGCAGGAGTGACCATAACCGGAGCCTTTGATGATGCTGCTGCTTCTATGCTGGGTGGGGTGGTGGTGACGGACAACAAGAGGATGGAGCTGCTCCGCAGGGAGGATCTGATCTCCGCGGTCCTTCTGCTGGTGCCGGAAATAAAGATATACTCCAGGAACACAGACGTGGGGCGGTCTCATCTCATAGCACCCTTGGCGGACTTGGTCTTCGACCTGGCCATGAGGGGCGAGTACGGACGGGCCATGACCCTGAACGGTCTCATCTACTGCGCCGCGCTTGACCTTCCCAATGATCCCATCTTCGCCGCCCTCGAGGTCGGTGTCGATGGGGCGAGCCTCTCCGGGACCGGTCCTGCCTACGCCGCCCTGGTCGGAGATGATGAAGTCGACGAGCTGGAGGCCGCCTGGCGAGATCTGGGCGGAAAGGTGATAAGGACCGAGGTGAACAACATGGGTGCATCTTTCGGCTGAGAGGCGGTGGACATGAGCCTGGTAGATTATCGTAGGGAGGGTCAGAACATCGATGAAAAGATCGTACGGCTGATCGGCGAGCGCATCAGGCTCTCGGAGAAGATCTTTGAGGCCAAGAGGGCAGAAGGTGCGGATATAGAAGACCCTCTGCAGGAGAAGCTGGTAATGACGAGGGCGTTGGACCTGGCGACCGAGCTGAACCTGGACACCGGTGCGGTAAAGGAGATATTCACGGTTCTGATCAAGATGAGCGTGAATAAGCAGAACGAGCTATTGGGCGATGACAACCTTCCCTAGTTATGACCGAAATTGCGGTAATATCTGGTTCAAAGTCTGACAAAACCGTAGTGGATAAGGTGGTCCAGACGCTGGAAAAAAACGGAGCGAGCTACGAGCAACGGATGTTTTCTGCTCACCGGAACCCCAGGGAACTGGAGCGGTACATCGAAGAGACCGATGCACGGATATTTATAGCGATCGCCGGACTATCGGCAGCGCTTCCCGGAGTCATAGCATCGAGGACGGCTCGTCCTGTCATAGGTGTTCCCATAAGCGGAACGCTGGGTGGCCTGGACGCTCTCCTTTCCATAGCTCAGATGCCGCCCGGGGTGCCCGTTGCCTGTGTGGGCATCGACTCCGGCGAAAACGCCGCATTATTAGCGTTACGGATGCTGGAATCGAGAAGATAGCTATTTATATCAAGGCAGCGAGGATAAACTCAAACGGTGCAGAGGGTTGTAGGGATTAAAAATAATTGAGAGGTGTGTTGGGAATGTATGATCGAATTTTAGTCACTACGGACGGTTCGGCGAGGTCCAAGGTTGCGGTAGAGCACGGCATAAATCTGGCCAAGTCAACTGGCGCAGGCGTCCTCGGCATCTACGTGGTAAATGAGGTCGTCGTGGCGAGCGTGGTCAGGCAGCTAGGCGCCGACAAGAAAGAGGTCGAGGAGAAGCTCAAGACTGCCGGAGAGAATGCTCTGGCAGAGGTCAAAAAGATCGGTGACGAGGCTGGCGTGGCCGTAGATACCATGATAAGGACCGGAGCCCCCGCCAACACGATCGTCGACGTTGCTAGGACCGAAGGCATCGACATGATCGTCATGGGAAGCCATGGTGAGAGTGGCGTCACCAAGCTGCTCATCGGTAGCGTCGTGCAGAAGGTACTCTATTGGGCAACATGTCCTGTCTTAGTAGTGAGATGATAACGTATGGAGTTAGTTGCCGCGAGCCTGGCCTACCCCGCATTTGCAATAACTTTCGTAGTGGGTACGCTTCTTGCTTACACAATTATAAGCCTGATCGGTGGGAGCTGATCGGCTAAAAGAGAGGAATAAACGTCCACAGCATCACGAGTGGACGTTTTAGTTATTTTTTTTGTTTATAACTTGAAGTATTTTGGTACAGTATCCAGTGCTCTGGCTATCAGCTCGGCACATCTATCGAGATCGCTCAGGCTCAGCACCTCAACAGGCGAATGGATATACCTGGTGGCCACACTGATCACACCCGTGGGTATCCCCGACCTGGTCAGCTGGATCGCCGTAGCATCGGTAGTGCCTCCACCGGAGACCTCAAGCTGGACCTCTACATCGAACCTCTTGGCGGTCTCCGTCAACCATTCCACGACTCTGGTGTTGGCGATTACGCCCCTCCCCGAGGCGTCGGCGATGACTATTACCGGACCCTTGCCCATCTCCAGGTTGGACTCGTGCTTCTCGATCCCGGGATGGTCCCCCGGTATGGTCACGTCGGTGGCGATGGCCACGTCGGGATCTATACCGAAAGCACTGGTCTTGGCTCCTTTCAGGCCTACCTCCTCCTGGACGGTGGCCACGGCATAGACCGCAGACCGCGTCTTTGTGCGCTTCAGGGCCTCGATCATGGCCACGACCCCCGCGCGGTTGTCCATGGCCTTCCCCGTCACATTATCCCCAATCAAGGTTGCGAAGGTCCTGTCGATGGTTATGGGTGTCCCTGGCCCGACGCCGAGAGCCGTTACCTCCTCCTTGTCTTTCCCGCCCAGGTCGACGAACATGTCCTTGACCTTTATGGGCTTCTTTCTGTCCTCTGCAGACATCACGTGGGGCGGCTTGGAGCCGACGACCCCGACCAACGGTCCCGAGTCTGTATGCAGGATCACCCTCTGGTTCAATAGGGTCTGGTCGAACCAGCCACCTACGGTGATAAACCGTACGAACCCGTTCTCGTCCACGTACCTGGTCATCAGGCCTATCTCGTCCATGTGGGCGGCGATCATCACCGACGGCCTCTCGCCGTTCTTTGTCGCGATGAGGTTGCCCAACCGGTCTATCCTGATTTCGTCCACATAAGGCTCGATCTCCTCTCTGATTATCTGCTGGACAGACCCTTCCCGTCCAGAAACCCCGTGAGCGTTGCTCAGCTTCTCCAGAAGCGATTGAATCTCCTTCATCTATGATAATCTCCTAATTATGTTGGTCCGGTGGTTCTGAGCCTGGCCCCGTTGTTCCTGGACGTGGTGATTATTACCTCGCCGCCCACCTCTTCCATGACCTCGCGCGCCGCAGACTCTATCTCTCGTGTCCTCGAATCCGTAACGGCATAGACAGTGGGGCCGAAGGAGCTCAGGCCGGCACAGGCAGCACCCGATTCGCGCATCACCGTCATGAGTTGGTGTATCAAGGGGTGCTGGAGGCTGACTTCTACCTTCTTGAACCCCAGCTCCTGGACTCTGTTCACCGCCGCGCCGAAGTTGTCCAGATCTTGCTCCAGGATGGAGGGCACCATCTTCATCATGATCTGGTAACAGATCTCCTGGACGTCGTTCATGGACACGGGACAGTATTCCCTGAATATATCTATCTCTTTCTGGCCGTAGGCTCCTTTGGCTATGTTGGGGATGGCCAGGAGTATCTTCCAGTCTGGAGGAAATTCGTGGCGCATTATCACCGGCGGTGGGCTCACTCCCGAGGAGGCCGAAGACGGTCTGAAGTCGGTCTTCTCCTTGCCCAGGCCGAAGGAATGACCACCGTCGACGATAAACCCGCCGTTCTCGAAAGCTGCGGTGCCTATGCCGCTGGTCCCGCCCCGGTTCACCGCCGAGGCGATCTCTCTTACGGTCGCCGGATGGTGGTAGAGGTCACAGAGAGCCTTGCCTACGGCGATGGCCATCTGGGTTCCGCCTCCCAGTCCCATATGAAGCCGGTAAGAGCTCCTGATAATGATCTTGGCACCACCGAGCCCGAACCCGGTCATCACCGATCTGGCCGCAGCCGTGGCGCGGTCGGCGTGTTCGCCGGAGACGTTCAAATCCTCGTCTTTTTTTGCCTCCACCACGATATTGGGCTTGTTCAGGGCGATCCCCACCCCTCCGTCGACTCTTCCGAGCTCTCCTGCCAGGTCAGTGAGGGTGAGGTGTATCCTGGAGGGCGTCTCCACGATTACCCGGCGCTCATCCTGGAAACTGTTGTAGGGGAACGTCTCGGTGATGGATATCAGAGGCTCACCGCGCCTGATGATCCGGTAGTTCCTGGATAGCATGGGCTCCTTCTCGAAGACGTCGAAGGCCCGGCTGAGCCCGCTCTCTGCGGCAAGAACCCCGGCGCCGACAATCTCGCGGCGCGACTCGATCCGATGGTTCTTCAAGATCGTCCCGATGGGCAGATCGGCACGCATCAGGTCCTCTTTGAATCTGGGATCCAGGCGTTTGAGAGGAGTATGCGAGACCGCAAATATCAGGGTCTCGCCGGTGACCGCGTTCTTGAGCTTGACCACCCGGTAGTTGAGGTCGTCTCCCAAATCGATGTTCAGATCAACTGCCAGTGGTTCGTCTGCCGGTACTATCTCCTGCACCAGGGTCTCAATCTCCACCGGATCTCCGGTGATTACCCGGAGAAGCCTGGTCATGGAGCCGTCGGTTCCCAGGAGCATCTTCTGGACCGGGCTCAACTTGCCCACCTCATCTTCCAGCCTGGAGATCTCCGTCTCGATATCGAATGCAGATGATGGCGACACGGTGAAGTTATGTCACGCCCGGCATAAAGTTTTTCCCTGACCAGAGTAGTGTATTATCTCTCCCAGGACTGGGCAGAAGGTGTCTAAGTTGAGAACTTCCAGAATTTCAGGTATGTACAAGCTCACACCGGCCGAACGTCTCCGGATGGTGATGGAAAAAACAGGTCTGAGCGAGGAGGAGGGGGCTTGGATCGGCCAGAGGGGGCTGAGTCTGGATCAGGCCGACAACATGGTGGAGAACGTGATCGGTCTCATCCAGGTTCCTCTGGGCGTGGCCACCAACTTCGTGATAGACGGGAAGGAGACGTTGATCCCCATGGCCACCGAAGAACCCTCGGTGATAGCCGCGGCCAGCAACGGTGCCAGGATGGCCCGGAAAGAGGGCGGTTTCATCACCAGCGCTACCGATCCGGTGATGAGGGCCTTGATCCAGGTGACCGGGATAGCCGATCCTCAAGGCGCTCGACAGGCTCTCCTGGCCCGGGAGTCTGAGATATCCAGGCTGGCCAACGAGCAAGACCACATGCTGGTCAGCAGGGGTGGCGGGATGGTGGGGATGGAGGTCGAGATCGTTCCCACGAGGATGGAGACGATGGTGGTGGCCCATCTCCTGGTGGACTGCAGGGATGCCATGGGGGCAAACGCGGTAAACACCATGGCCGAGGCGGTGGCTCCTCTTATGGAAGAAATAACTGGTGGCAAGGTATTCCTGAGGATCGTGTCCAACCTGGCGGACAGGAGGGTAGCCAGGGCCAGGGCAGTCTTCGAGGCCGGAGAGATCGGCGGTTCCGAGGTGGTAGATGCCATAGTGCTCGCCAGCGCGCTGGCAGAGTCGGATCCCTACCGGGCGGCAACCCACAACAAGGGCATAATGAACGGGGTTGCCGCGGTGACCCTGGCCACGGGAAACGATAGCAGGGCCGTGGAGGCCGGTGCCCACTCTTATGCTGCCCGGTCGGGTATCTATCGGTCACTATCCCAATATGAGAAGAACGGCGACGGCGATCTGGTGGGAACCATAGAGCTGCCCGTGCCCGTGGGACTGGTGGGTGGAGCTACCAGGGTCCATCCGGTGGCCAGGGCCAACGTGAAGATCCTGGGCGTCGAGTCTGCAGACGACCTGGGCAGGATTATTGTATCTGTTGGCCTTGCCCAGAACTTCGCCGCACTTCGGGCACTGGCCACCGAGGGCATACAGAGAGGGCACATGAGGCTTCATGCAAGAAACGTAGCCGTCGAGGCGGGTGCCACAGGAGACGCGATCGATACGATCGCTGCTAAGATGGCTTCAGAGGGCAACATCAACCTGGAGCGGGCTGCAGAGTTGCTCCGAGAGCTATGATCTCGATTGTAGGGGTTCTGGGTCCTGAGGGTACCTTCTCCGAGCGAGCGGCGAAGATGCGATACCCTCAAGGAGAGCTGCGCTACTATCAAGACATCGAAGACGTCCTCCTGGCAGTGGAGCAAGAAAAGGTCGATCTTGGGGTGGTACCCTTGGAGAACAGCCTGGAAGGCGCGGTGGGCATGACCCTGGATGCTTTGCTCGACCTCCGGGTGACGATCGTAGGTGAGGTGACCATCGCGGTGAGGCATTGCCTCATCGGACTGGGCACCGGAGATATCAAGGTGATACTGTCTCATCCCCAGGCCCTGGCCCAGTGCAGGCGCTATATCAAACGCCACCATCCCAAAGCAGAGCTGAGGACCACGGGATCGACCAGCCACGCGGCCAGACTAGCCCAGGAGTTCCCCGAGATGGCAGCCATCGCCGGGGCCGAGGCCGCGCCCTGTTACGGGCTCGAGGTTCTCGAAAAGAATATTCAGGACTCGGACCAGAACGCGACCAGGTTTGCGATGGTGGGTCGGAATATACCGGGTCCTACCGGGCGAGACAAGACCTCACTGGCCATATATCTGGAGAGGACCCGGCCGGGCGCGCTCTGGGAGATCCTGGGCGAGTTCGCTAAAAGAAGCATTAACCTCACCAGGATCGAGTCCCGGCCCAGCAAGAAAGGTATCGGAGATTACTACTTCTTCATCGACCTGGAGGGGCACATCCTCGACGAGTCTGTGGGTGAGGCGCTATCCAAAATCGAGGAGATGGCCGCTCTGGTCAAGGTTCTGGGGTCCTACCCCCGGGACTGACTGACGTGAACAGAAAACGACTACGATTATGGACGCGAAGAATGTGAAACGGTCTCTAGGAAAGACCGCCAGGTCCTTTCGCCAGACGATACCTCTCTTGCTGGGGGTACTGTTGCTGGTCTCTCTGGTTCTGGTCGCGGTCCCGGCTTCTCTCTACGCCAGGGTATTCACCGGGAACACTATCCTTGATCCCTTGATCGGAGCGGTCGTGGGGAGCATCGCCGCCGGCAACCCCATAACCAGCTATATCATCGGCGGCGAGCTGATAGCTCAGGGGGTGAGCATCCTTGCCGTGGCCGCCTTCATCGTGGCCTGGGTTACGGTGGGTGTGATACAGCTCCCCGCAGAGGGTGAGATGCTGGGCAGAAGGTTCGCCCTGATCAGGTTTTGTATCTGCTTCTTATCGGCGGTGGCCGTGGCCGTCCTGACCTCTTTTACTCTGGTGTTGATATGATACCGATGAAGCCTTCCGGTCGCAACATCTTTCTGCTGGTCATCGCGGCATTGTACGCGGCGCTGGCCGCCTACGATATTGCGCTCTTGATGGAGACTCTGCGGACCTTCGTGAACCTCTTGGGCAAGATAGTTCCAGTCTTGCTTCTGGTATTCGCCATGATGTTCATCGTGGACCTCGTCGTCGAACCGGGGGCGGTAAAGAAGAGGCTGGGCAAAGGATCGGGCTCCATGGGATGGGGCGTTGCCGTTTTGGGGGGAGTTCTTTCCACAGGACCGATCTACGTCTGGTATCCGCTGTTGGGAGATCTGAGGAAGAAAGGGGTGAGGGACTCGCTCATAGTGGCCTTTCTATATGCACGGGCCGTCAAGATACCGATGGCCCCCATGATGATCTACTACTTCGGCTGGACCTTCACGGCGGTTCTATATCTGTATATTATAGTCTTCTCGGTAGTGAACGGGATCTTGGTGGAGAGGCTGCTTCGAGATTCGGTTGAGTGAAGTCGGGTATTGGCGCAAGTGCGGACGGATGTGGGGCAGGGGGCCGAGAATATGTGAGCTATCAAGAACAATTAAACCTCTTCAAAATATTTTTTAATTCTTTCTACATCATGATTTGATTTGTTGCTCTTATGGTATATTTCTATGAATATTATTTTGTTAGTATGTTGTATGTGTGCATAAATTATACGAAACCCGCTCCTGGAACCTTTGCCTCTAAAATCTCTAGATCTGAAATGTTTCACTTTATAAATTGGCGCCTTGACATTTGCCCCAAGACCAGATATTTCGAAAGTCCCAGGCGTGTGATCGGGCAATTTTTCATGGTGCCCCATATCTATTAAGTCAAAGTTTTTTATTAATTGACTCTATATATAACTAGCTCTTTAACGGTCCATATGTGATCAGTAATATTA
>JGI24025J20009_10000799_pt1 | contig 24396 bp, 20 predicted proteins | sample Cruoilmetagenom3_FD_20009 | JGI IMG/M metagenome (IMG submission 20009) | reverse complement strand
GCCCAGGGTCCTCTATCCAGTGGCTGGCCTGCCTTGCTGGAGCGGGATTCACACCCGCTGGAATATGCGACCTTGCCCGGCCGCACTGAACGGTTACTAATTCATGAACAGGCTGCATATTTGCCAGGCCATTAGACTTTTTTCGTTTCAAATTATAAACGATCTGGACTGGCGCTGTATCTTTTAAAAAGTTCTGAAAACGCAATAATGATGGGGAAAATTGGCATCCTTCATTCACCAATTTACACTTTTTTCGAAAAAGCGTGTATTGTCGAATTGAATGCCGATGTCGAAACTGGAAATTAGGTAACGCATCTACATCCTTGTGTTTTTCCCAATTTCAAATTTCAAGTTTCAAATTTCACTGCCAAAATACAAGATCAACAAAGTGTAAACCACTTTTGACTTGTCGTGAAGGATGCCGGAAAATTTATCATCACTTACTTTTACTTCAATCGTTTTTACCGGTCTGTTGTCAATAACAGGGAGAAAATCTACTTCATGTTTCTCTTTGTCCCTAAGATAATGAAGCGCCGCCTCACCGCCTGTTGTGTCTTCAATAAAGTGGAATTCACGTAGATGCGAACAGGCAACAATATTTTTCAGTAGGGTTTTTTCAGCATAATCAGCTATCGGTTCCACCCTTGATCTTGACATAATGATCAATTAGCGGATAGGTTTGATGATCATCAAGGATGTCTATGGTTTAGTTAAGAGTTAAAAGTTAAGAATCGGGAAAAGCAAATGCCTGAAGGCAAAACTAAAAAATCCGGTGCGGTTATGGTGCTGGGCGGTGGGATCGCAGGGGTACAAACAACTTTGGATCTTGCCGACCTGGGTTACTACGTTTACCTGGTGGAAAAAAAGGCCTCTATCGGTGGGGTTATGGCCCAGTTGGACAAGACCTTCCCTACCAATGACTGCTCGTTGTGAATACTGGCACCGAAGTTGGTTGAGGCCGGTCGGTCTCCGAACATAGAGATCCTGACAAGTGCCAGGCTGGAAACCCTGGAGGGAGAGCCGGGGCGGTTCACGGCTGGAGTGCATCAGGAGCCACGTTTCATAGACGATGATAAGTGCACGGCCTGTGGTACGTGTACAATGTATTGCCCTATGCCGATTGTTGATCTGTACAATGAAAGACTGAATATAACCCGTGCGCCTCACATAGACTATGTCCAGGCCATACCATCCAGCTATTATATAGATCCCAAAGCCTGCCTGAGAATAAACTATGAGACTTGTAATCTCTGTGCTCAGACATGCACGGCCCAGGCTATAGATTTCAGCCAGAAACCCAGGAAACTGAGCCTGGACATCGGAGCGGTGGTCCTGGCCCCAGGGTTTGGCAGGACAGACCGGTCCGTTCTGGAAAAGTACGGTTATGGACGTTTCCTCGATGTGGTCACAAGCATGGAGTTCGAACGGTTGACCTGCACATCTGGGCCGACAGAGGGTCATATAGTCCGCCTCTCCGACAAGAAGCCACTTAAGAAAATCGCATTTCTCCAGTGCGTGGGTTCAAGGGACGAGACATGCGGAAACGGCTACTGCTCCACTGTCTGCTGCATGTACGCCATAAAAGAGGCCTCTGTTGCAAAGGAGCATGATCAGGATCTTGACATCGCCCTTTTCTTCATGGATGTCCGGACCCAGGGAAAAGGCTTTGATGCCGCAAGGGAGCGGGCTGAGGAAAAGTGCGGACTCAGGGTCATAAGGGCACGGATTCCCATGGTAGATCAGGTAGATGGACAGCTTGCCCTTACCTGGACGACAGATGAGGGAAAGTCTTGTTCAGAACTATTTGATATGGTGGTCCTCTCAGAAGGACTTAATGCCCCGAAGGACGCAAAGACAATCGCGGAAATTGCCGGCATAGAACTCAATCACTATGAATTCTGTAAGACATCTGTGGATTCACCCCTTGCCGCAAGCCGTGACGGAGTCTATGTCGCAGGGGCCTTTCAGGGACCCAAGGACATCCCGGAGAGTGTCACCCAGGCCTCAGGTGTGGCAGCCATGGCTTCGGAACTCCTGTCAGAAGTCCGGAATACCCGCACTGTCACCATTTCATACCCTGAAGAGGACAAGGCCCTTGCGTCTGAAGAACCCCGGATAGGTGTATTTGTCTGTCACTGCGGGTCAAATATTGCCGGTGTTGTGGATGTTAAGGCGGTTAGAGATTATGCAGGTACGTTGCCCGGCGTAGTATTTTGCGAGGACGCCCTCTACTCCTGTTCTCAGGATGCCCTGAAGGGCATAGCTGATAAAATAAAGGCAAATCGGCTTAACCGTGTCGTTATCGCCGCCTGTTCTCCTCGCACCCATGAACCCCTTTTCCAGGAGACCTTAAAATCAATTGGTTTAAACCCGGCGCTCATCGAGATGGCCAACATCAGGGATCAGTGTTCATGGGTCCATTCCCGGGAGCCAAAGGCCGCAACTGAAAAGGCCAAGGACCTTGTCCGGATGGCAGTGGCCAAGGCAGGGCTTCTGGAACCTCTGGAACAGACAACTGTGGACGTGTTTCCCACTGCCTTGGTGATAGGAGGCGGTGCAGCAGGTATGACGGCAGCACTCAGCATCGCAGACCAGGGCTTTGAGTGCGTGCTGGTGGAGCGAAGCGATCAACTGGGAGGTAATCTGAGGCGGCTCGTCTGGACCATGGACGGAAAAGAGACATCGAAAGTCCTGGATGACCTGATAAAGAGGGTGGACGGACATCCCAGGGTTAGGATAATGCTGCAGGCTCAGGTGGATGACGTCTCCGGTTTTTTGGGTAATTTTACCTCTTCCATTGTTCAGGGAGAACAGGCCGTGGTTGTTGATCACGGTGTAATAGTCATCGCAACCGGAGGCAAGGAATACTGCCCCAAGTCTTACCAATATGGCAAGAATAACCGGGTAATTACCCAGCTTGAGCTTGAGGCAAGTTTAGCCAAGGGCAAGGGCGTCCTGAAGAATGTAAAAAACGTTGTCATGATTCAGTGCGTGGGCAGCCGCGGGGAAGACATGAGCCACTGCAGCCGGTTGTGCTGTACCCAGGCCATTAAAAATGCGCTTAGACTCAAAGAGATCAAACCAAACCTCAGAATCTATTGCCTTTACAGGGATATGCGCACCTATGGTTTTTATGAAGACTTATTCCGGGAAGCCAGAAAAAAAGGCGTAATATTCATAAGATACAAACCTGACCGCAGACCTCAAGTAATAGAGCAGGACCGGAAGATTAAGGTCCGGGTCTTTGACCGCCTCCTGAAAGATGAGATTGATATATCCGCATGCCTTGTGGTGCTCTCCGTTGGCATTGCCCCAGGAGATAATGAGGTCCTGGCCAAGGTCATAAAGACCCCTCTGACTCCGGAAGGTTTTTTCCTTGAGGCCCACGTGAAACTGCGGCCGGTTGAACTGGCTTCAGAAGGCATATATTTATGCGGATTGGCCCACGGGCCTAAATGCCTTGATGAATCAATAGCCCAGGCAAAAGCAGCCGCAGCAAAGGCCGCCATACCCTTGGCAAAAGGGAAGGCAGCGGTTGCTCCCATAGTCTCAAGAGTTGACAGGGACGCCTGTATCGGGTGTGGAATCTGCGAGAGCCTTTGCCCCTTTAATGCCATTCGCCTTTTTAAGGTAAATAAGCGGCGCAAGGCAGAGACCATAACCGCATCCTGTAAGGGCTGTGGAATATGTGCGTCACACTGTCCTACACTTGCCATCAGTATGGGTGGATTTACGGACGAGGCCATCATGGCCCAGATTCATGCCTTTGCAGGAGAGAAATGCATTTAAAAAAAGTAAAAAAAGGAGAAAATCATGACCGCGGAGGTCTTTAATCCGCACATCTTGGGCTTTTTCTGTCACTGGTGCTGCTATGCGGCAGCCGATGCGGCAGGCGTGTCACGATACCAGTATCCCCCCAATGTCAGGGTTATCAGGGTTATGTGCACAGGCAGGATAGATGTGCGGTTTATCCTGGAAGCCTTTGGATGCGGTGCTGACGGCGTTTTTACCGGCGGCTGACACCTGGGAGAGTGCCATTACCAGTCTGGTAATTACGAAGCGATGATAATAGCAGAGACCTGCCGTCAAGCACTCAAAGATGCAGGGGTGAATCCTGACCGCATGGCCCTTGAGTGGGCCTCGGCTGCTGAAGCTCCCAGATTTGTAGAACTTATTACAGGGTATGTGTCAGACATAAAGTCCATGGGGCCCTTAGGTACTGCTGAGGGTGAGAGTGAAAAAGATGTAATTCGCATGCATTTAAAGGCCGGAATCAAAGCGGCCTCAGCACGAAAGGTACGCACTGCTCTTGGTAAATTAGCTAAAGATATGAACAAGTCGAATGACTACAGCCCTCAGGTCATTTCAGAGGGAGTGGCAAACAAGGTCCTTCCCGCTTTCCGCAAGGAAAGACTCACTCAGGAAATACAGCTTTGCCTTGCAGAACAGGGCCCATGTAAAAGTGCCGACCTGTGTGAAAAAACCGGAGGAAGCAACAAAGAGATAGAAAAAATCCTGGAGACCCTTTCCAAAAAGGGATTGGTAAAGGAGAAAGGGTCGAAGTGGTATTAAATTATGGCTATACAGTCTTCGAAGTTGAATAATTCATTTGTGTCAGAGCTGTCCAATTTGAAAGGATGCTCTTCCCTGGCCCAATGTTATGCATGTGGTTCATGCAGTAGTGTGTGCCCGGTGGAAAAGGTAGTACCGGGATTTGATCCCAGAAAGATAGTGCACATGGTGGTCCTTGGGCTTGAGAAACAGCTCTTGAGTTCGGATATGATCTGGGCCTGTTCCCAGTGTCAGAACTGCGCAGAGGTCTGTCCCCAGGGAGTTCGTTGCAGTGATGTGATCAAGGCCCTGCGGGATGAGGCCCTCAAACAGGGTCTGGTGGATCAGGAGCGTCTGGCAAATCTGGGGCTCCTGGCAAAAGTAAATCCTGAGAAATGCGTGGCATGCCTCACATGCGTCAGGTTCTGTCCCTTTGGCGCGCCCCATATTGCTGATACAGGACAAGCGTATATTGAACCGGAGCTTTGCAAGGCCTGTGGTATATGCGTCATGGAGTGTCCTGCCGGGGCCATTACCCTGGCCCCATCACTTGAACAGAGGGGACTGAGTAAGTTGAGTAAGTGGGTGACAGGATAATTAAATAATAATGTTGAATTGTGAATGTTGAATGTTGAAGGTGGAAGGCCAATTATTAATTGTCAGCCCTTCTCCACCTTCAGCCTTCAGCCTTCAGCCTAAACACCTAAGTAGTTGCAATAAATCAAGTTAAAATGAGCGAACATATGAATAACAATCACCCAACCGGAAGAATCGTGGCCTTTTGCTGCAACTACACGGCCAGTGTTGCTACTGATACGTTGAGGGAGGCAGGTCTTATTCCGGAAAGTCTGGATGTAAAGAAGCTGCCATGTACTGGTCGTATTGAGGTGCCTGCACTGTTAGATGCCTTTGAACAAGGTGCTGAGGCAGTATTTGTGGCAGGTTGCCGCGCAGATGAATGCCACAACCTGTCCGGCAGCAGGCGGGCTGAAAAAAGAGTTGGTTATACAAAAAAACTCCTTAAGGAGCTGGATATTGATCCGGGCCGGATTGAGATGTTCTTTGTTCACTGTGGTGAGACTCAGCCCATTGTGGAGGCGGTAAGGGAGATGACAACACGGATCTCAAAATTAGAGCGACTGCATAGTACTTAAAGTGATTGGTTCAAGGTTCAAGGTTCAAAGGTTATAAGGTATTGATATACATCACTTTAAAGCACAATACCCAGATTAACCTCTTTCACCCATTGGGTGAAATATGCGTGTCGTCTCTATTGAGGCATCATCCTTTTGATATCAGGCACTTAGGGCTCTTCAACCTTTGAACCTTGAACCGCTCAACCTAGATAGTACATAGATCGGGAGTGATATAATAATGATAATTGCTGACCAAAAGCCTATGGATGAAATCCTGGAGATGATCTCCGGGATAGAAAAATTGCTCGTCCTTGGATGCAGAGGTTGCGTGGCAGTATGTTCTGCCGGTGGTGATAAGGAAGTGGGTGTTCTTGCCTCTGCGCTACGCCTCGGAAGAAAAAAGGCTGGAAAACCAATAGAGATTGATGAAGCAACTTATGTTAGACAGTGCGATCCGGAATATTTAGAACCGCTGAAAAAAGATGGGAAAAAATACGACGCAGTTCTCTCAATGGCCTGCGGGGTTGGTGTCAATTTTATCGCAGACCGTTGCCCTGACGTCAATGTGTTGCCTGCCCTTAATACATCATTTTACGGCGCCAATCTGAGCAGCGGCGAGTGGGCCGAGATGTGTGCCGGTTGTGGGGCCTGCGTATTACACCTGACTGGCGGACTTTGCCCTGTCGCAAGGTGTGCCAAAAGTCTGTCCAACGGGCCATGTGGAGGGTCTGTGGGGGGCAGATGCGAGATCAATAAGGATGTGCCTTGCATATGGCATCAGATCTGTAAAAAACTGACCGGTCGAAAACAGGACCAACTACTCAGAGAGATCGTGCCCATTCGCGACTGGAGACCGTCTGGTCATGGCGGGCCGCGTCGCAGGATCAGGGAGGACTTGCTACCGTGATATCAGGAAGCAATCTAGAACAGGTTTTAACCTCAGGTCAGTTCACAGTGACCGGAGAACTTGGCCCACCCCAAAACGGCAATTTTGATGTAGTCCGTGATAAGGCCCGTATTCTCAAGAGCCATGTAGACGCTGTTAATATAACAGACTGTCAGACAGCTATAGTAAGGATGTCCAGCCTGACCGCAGGGCTTATTGCATTGGCAGAAGGTGTGGAACCTGTGATGCAGATGACCTGCAGGGACAGAAACCGCATCGGCATACAATCAGATATCCTGGGGGCTTCGGCACTTGGCATAAAGAATCTCTTGTGCCTTACCGGAGATCACCAGAAGTTCGGAAACCATCCCCAGGCAAAGGGTGTCTTTGACATGGACTCCATACAGCTCCTTGGTATGATCAAGGCCATGCGGGATGATAAAAAATTCCAGTGCGGTGATGAAATCAAGTCTCATGAGCCAAGGCTTTTGCTCGGTGCGGCCGCAAATCCCTTTGCCGACCCATTTGAGTACAGGCCCATAAGAGTGGCCAAGAAAGTGGAGGCCGGCGCAAGCTTCATACAGACCCAGATTATTTACAATGTCGAGAAATTTGCCAGGTTCATGGAGATCGTGAGAGACCTTGGTCTCCATGAAAAAGTCTATATCCTTGCAGGGGTAACGCCCCCCAAGTCGGTTGGCATGGCGCGGTATATGAAAAAATTCGTGCCGGGCCTTGATGTTACGGATGATGTTATCGAACGTCTGAAGGGCGCAAAGGACCCAAAGGAAGAAGGTATCAATATCTGCGTAGATATCATAAAGCAGGTCCGTGAAATACCAGGTGTGGCCGGGGTCCACGTTATGGCCATTGGATGGGAACAGGCGGTCCCTGAGATAGTCTCCCTTGCGGGTCTTTCTCCAAGACCGGGGGCAAAGACAGTTGAACCAAGGCTGAGGAGTTCCGAGTCCATAGAGCTGATAGTGTCTAATGCAAAAAAAGACGCAAAAGCGGAGATAGAAAAGGCACTTGAGCAGGCCAAGGCAGAGGCCCAGGCATCAAGAGATCTCGTCGTAAAGGAGAAAGTGAGGGTAACCTCGGAGATTTCCGGTCTTAAGAGGCAGGCAGAGGAAGCAAAGACAATTGCCGGCCAGAAGCAAACCGAAATAGAGCGGCTTAATGCAGAACTTGCAAAGACCAAGGCCGGACAGGGACATGCCCAGGCTGTAAGGGGATTGGCCGAAAAGAGGGAAAGCAGTGCGCTTTCAAGCCGTGAGAGGAGCGCGTTAACCTCCCTCAGGTCTGGGCTTGAGGCCCTGAGCAAAGGTCTGGGCATAAATAAGGATCAGCTTGAGGCCCTGAGGCGATTTTTTGAGGCGGAATTCCTTTTGCACATGGATACAGCCGAACAGGTAACAGTTCCTTCTGAGGAGACTGCTGCCCCCAGGAAAGAGATAGAAAAACCGGAGGCAGAGGCCAGGCACAAAGAGGTAGTTAACCTTGTAGCCAAAGGCAATGTGCTCCTCCATAAAAATGATGCAGCCGGAGCACTTGATGCCTTTGAAAAGGCGTTGGCAATTGAGCCAAAGGACCAAAAGGCCGGGGAAGGACTGAAAAAGGCCAGGGAGGCCTATGAAATTGCTGCGCCGACTGAGGAAGCAGCAGCGCCGGCCGTACCGGAAGGAGTCCCTCCGTGTCCTGAGGGACTGAGTCCCGAAGAGTGGCAGCAAAAACGGGTGATACGCTTTGTTGCCAGAGGCAATGTGCTTTTACACAAAAGTGATGCTGACGGGGCTTTGAAGGCCTTCAAGCAGGCCCTGGAGCTGGAGCCGGATGATAAAAAGGCAAAGGCCGGTCTTCTGAAGGCAGAGTCCGGGGAAGTAGCTCCTGTGTTGGTTCCTGCCGAGCCGGAGGTAACGGAGAAAACAGAGGTCCCGCCCACTCCCGAACCCAAGGCCGCTCCAGTGACTGAGAAGGTAAAGGCCGAGGCAAGAAAAGTGGCCCCTGCTCCAACTGAACCAACTGGAATAGAGGGTCTCTCTGTTGCTGAACTTCCAAAGGAAACCATGTCTCTTTCCGAAAGAGCAGGTCCTGTACCAGGGAACCAGTTTACAGAATCCTGCACCGGCGCTATCTGCGAGGTAAGCCTGGGTGAGGGTGAAAAGGCGCTGACCGTTGGCGGATCCTCTACTTTGCCCTTTTATATGTTTGAAGGAGATATGCCCCATGCGCCGCAAGTGGCCTTTGGAATCCTGGACTCAGAGCCGGAAGACTGGCCTGATGTGCTCAGCAAATATTATTCCGATGTGTTTTCTGATCCTGTTGCATGGGCCAGGAAGTGCATAGACGACTATGGCGCAGAGGCCATTTGTCTTTCTCTTGTCAGCACTGATCCCAACGGCATGAACCGGCCCTCTGACGAGGCAGCCAGGAAGGCCCAGTCAGTTATAGAGGGAATAGATGTGCCTGTGATCCTCTGGGGTTGCGGAAATGCTGAAAAAGATACCGAGACCTTGAGAGAGGTGACCAACCTTGTGGGCAATCGCAAGGTGTGCCTGGGTCCGCTGAGTGATGCAAATTATCGTTCCTTAGGGGCCACGGCCATGGCCTTTCAGCTTCCGGTTGTGGCATCTACGCCCATTGACGTAAATCTTGCAAAGCAACTGAATATTTTGTTGGAGAACCTTGGATTATCCCCGGATCAGATCTTGATGGACCCCTCTATCGGGGCTGTAGGTTACGGCATTGAATACTCCTACTCAGTCATGGAGCGTATAAGGCTGGCTGCCCTGACCCAGCAGGATGAGAAGCTCCAGGTACCCTTCATATGCAATCTCGGAAGGGAAGTCTGGAAGACCAAGGAGTGCCGTTTACCAAGTGATGCCCTTTTGGGGGATCAAGAGCGCAGGGGAGTGCTCATGGAGGCCGTAACCGCCTCAACTTTGCTGCTTGCCGGGGGCGAACTCATGGTAATGATGCACCCGAAAGCAATCGCCCTGACAGAGGCACTGATAAGGGGAATGATGGGGTAAATATAGTTAAGAGTTAATAATGAAGAGTTAATAATGAGTTTGGAATTTAGAATTTGAGTTATTGCTTTATAACTCAATTACGAATTCCAAATTGTTTTTCCAGAGAGGATTGTAATGTCGAAGATTATATGTTCAGCCGCGATTCGAGGGGCCCACAAGATAGTGGACATGGCTGAAGAAAAATATGAAAAAGCCCTGAAGAAATTTGGGCCTGAACAAGAAGTCGGTTTTCCCAATACCGGTTATTACCTGCCGGTAATTTACAGCGTTCTGGGAGCCCCTGTAAAACATCTGGGGGACATGAAGGAAATCTTTCAGGAATGTCGAAAGTTGCTTCCTGCACAGGTCGGTGACCAAGCATGGCTGCCGTATCTGGCACCGGCCCTGGATGCCGGGATGGCTACTTTTTTTGCCGAGGAAATGCATGAGGCCATGGGATACGTTGAGGAATCCGGCCTTTATGCAAAGACCGAGGACCCCACAGATGAGTGCCTATGGCTTGGGGCAGCAGATGATGTAATTTTCCGTAAACGCGGCGTAGAGTTCGTCGATGGTACTGCCCCGGGATTTGCAGCAATACTCGGCACTCCCTCGGATCCGGAGGTGGCTGAAAAAATTGCTTTGGAATTGCAGCAAAAAAACCTCTATATATTCATGCATGATCAGACCGATGGGATATCTATGCCGGATCAACTGGCAAAGCAGAACGTACAGATCGGTTGGTCCACACGCCTTGTGCCCTTTGGGCCCACATATACCTCTGCAGTGTTTGCCATGGGCTTTGCCTGTCGCGTTGCCCTTGCCTTTGGCGGCATAAAGCCCGGTGATTTCAAGGGAAACCTGATCTACAACAAGGATCGGATATTTGCCTTTGTTATTGCATTTGGTCCGGTCTCGGATGAATGGTATGCCAATGCAGCAGGGGCCATAAACTGGGGTTTTCCAACCATATCCGACTGGGATATACCGCAGGTACTACCCACTGGTATCTGTACTTACGAGCATGTGGTCAGCCAAATCCCACACGATGAGATTGTCCAGAAGGCCATAGAAGTGAGGGGACTCAAGGTCACTGTTTCCAAGATCGATATTCCAATGGCTTACGGTCCTGCCTTTGAAGGGGAACGTGTAAGGAAGGATGACCTATATCTTGAGTGCGGCGGTGGAAGGAGCCTGGGAGTTGAGCTCCTGGTCTCCAAAGAAATGGATGAGGTGCAGGACGGGCTGGTCACCGTAGAAGGACCGGAAATAACAGACATGGAAGAAGGTGCAAAGCTCCCGCTCGCCATACTGGTCGAGGTCACGGGCCGGCAGATGCAGTCTGACTTCGAGCCTATCCTTGAGCGGCAGTTTCACCACCTGATCAACTATGCCCAGGGAGTCATGCACATCGGGCAGCGGAACATAATGTGGTTCAGGGCCGGCAAGGCGGCTATAGAAAAGGGCTTCAAGTTCGAGCATATCGGGCGCATCCTCCACGGAAAGCTCCATCAGGACTTTGGTGCCATTGTGGACAAGGTACAGGTAAAAATCTATACGGAGGAGGCCCGGGTAAAGGAGGTCATCGAGATGGCAAAGGCTGTCTACGCTGCCAGGGATGAGCGCCTGGGCTCCATGACGGACGAGAGTGAAGAGATTTTCTATTCGTGTACTCTCTGCCAGTCCTTTGCCCCAAGCCACGTATGTGTGATTACCCCTGAGCGCGTGGGCATGTGCGGTGCGTATAACTGGCTGGATGGTAAGGCCTCCTTTGAAATCAATCCCACAGGTCCGAACCAGCCCATAGCCAAGGGAGACCTTATCGATGCCGACCTCGGTCAGTGGATTGGTATAAACGATTTTGTTAATAAGGCGTCCAGGGGTAAAGTTGAGCGTGTCAGTGCCTATAGCCTTATGATAGATCCAATGACCGCCTGCGGCTGCTTTGAATGTATCGCCACTATGCTTCCCATATGTAACGGCATAATGATTGTTAACAGGGATTACATGGGAATGACCCCGGCCGGAATGAAGTTTACCACTCTGGCTGGAATGGTTGGTGGAGGACAGGTTACTCCCGGTTTTCTTGGTGTTTCCAAACATTACATCTGTAGCCGGCAGTTTATGAAGGCTGAAGGCGGGCTCAAGCGTGTAGTGTGGATGCCCAAAATACTGAAAGAGGAGATCAGGGATCGCCTCCAGGAAAGGGCTAAGGAAGAAAATGTCCCTAATCTGGTTGAGATGATAGCGGATGATGAAGTGGGTATCACAGAAGACGAAGTGCTCCGTTATATTAAGGAGAAAAAGCACCCGGCGCTGAATATGGAAAAAGTGATGTAAGGAACTGTTCGCAAATAAGTTGGACAATATTGTGTTTGGAGCGAACAGTTCCTGAGGAGAAGGATAACTAATGGCACTCACTGGGATAGGAATCCTGAAGATGCTCCCCAAGACGAACTGCGGGGAGTGTGGTGTACCCACCTGCCTGGCCTTTGCCATGAAGGTGGCAGCCGGTCAGGTAGATATAGGCGCATGCCCGCATGTCTCTGATGAGGTAAAGGAAAAGGTGGGAGAGGCGTCTGCTCCGCCCATCCGGCCTATTACCCTTGGCAGTGGTGATAACATCTTTGAGATGGGAGGAGAGACCTGTCTGTACCGGCATGAAAAAAGGTTTGAACACCCGACAGGTATTGCAGTCCTGGTCATGACCGATATGGACGAGGATAATATCGCAGGGCGTTTACAGCGTTTTAATGATCTGCGCTATGATCGTGTAGGATTGGAGCTCAAGGCCGACCTGATAGCTGTAAATGACACCACCGGGGATGAAGGGGCATTTACTTCTCTGGTGGAACGTGTCCGGAACGAGTGCCCTGATGCTGCTATTATCCTCATGAGCGATCAGGCCGGCTGCCTTGCAGCAGGCGCCAAAGTCTGCGGAGACCACAAGCCCCTTCTTTACTGTGCCACAAAGGAAAATTCAGAGACTATGGCAGAGATAGCCAGGGAAGCTGGTTGCCCTTTGGCAGTGAGGGGTAAGACCTTGGGAGAGGCTGCGGAGATCTCAGAGCAGTTACAAAAGGCAGGGCTTAAATATCTTGTCCTGGATACAGGTGCCAGGACTGTAAGGGCTGCGCTTGAAGATCAGGTAGCCATACGCAGGGCTTCTACAAAACACAAGTACAAGGCCCTTGGATTCCCCACCATCTCTTTCACTTGTGAGATGACCGGGGATCCTCTTCTTGAAACAATGATTGCATCGGTCCTGGTGGCCAAGTACGCCGGCATCATAGTTATGTCTGACCTGCAGGGAGATACCCTGTTCCCGCTCCTGCTTGAGCGGCTTAATATCTTTACTGATCCTCAGAGACCTATGGTGGTCGAGGAGGATATTTATCCAATAAACGGGCCGGATGAGAACTCTCCTGTACTTATTACATGCAATTTTTCCCTGACTTACTTTATCGTCTCAGGAGAAGTCGAGGGCAGCAAAATTCCATCCTGGCTCCTAATCAAAGATACAGAGGGCCTTTCAGTACTTACTGCCTGGGCCGCGGGAAAATTCAGTGCGGATCTAATAGGTATGTTTGTCAAAAAATCAAACATAGAAGACAGGATCAAACACAGGAACCTGATTATCCCAGGATATCTGGCATCTATAAAAGGTGAGCTGGAGGAGGAACTTCCGGACTGGAAGATCCAGATCGGCCCCAGAGAGGCAAGCCATATACCTCCCTTTCTGAGGGACTGGCGGGCTGAGGTGTAATCATGTATGTCCAATGCATAGCTGAAAGCATAAATATCATGGGTACCCGGATTGGAAAGGCCATGAAGGAACGCGATCCCGGGCCGATTCAGTTGATGGCCAATGAAGAAGTGGCGGACGGAGCGGATTTTCTGGATCTGAACATCGGGCCTGCCAGAAAGGAAGGGCCTAAGTTAATGCCCTGGATGGTCAATATTACAGAGGAAATAACCGACTGCCCTCTGTCCCTTGACACCACAAATGCCGACGCATTGATTGCCGGCATGAAGGCAGCCGGGAATCCCAGGATACATGTGATGAATTCTATTTCGCTCCAGCCTGAGAGAATGAATAAGCTTATACCTGTAGCTGCTGAGACAGGCTGTAACGTTGTGGGCCTGCTCTGGGGAGTGGACGGCATGCCCAGGGATTCTAACGAGAGGGCAGCCATGACTGTAGACCTCTCCATGGCCATGAACAAGGCCGGGATCCCAAACGAGAAGATTCTGATAGATCCAATTGCCACCCCGATAACCCTGGGATCAGACCAGGTAATGAGTGGATTGGAGTTCATGGGCATGTTGCCTGAGATCGCTCCGGGCGTAAAGTCCATAATAGGCCTCTCAAATGTCTCAAACGGTGTTTCTGCTGAGAAACGGCCATATCTCAACCGGGCTTTTCTGGCCATGTTAATGAAACATGGAATATGGTCGGCCATTGTCGACACATACGATCATGAGTTAATCAAACTGGCCCATGGGCAAATGCCTGAATTGCTGAAGCTGGTTCACGATATAATGGACGAAAACGAACCTGACCCCGGCACCCTTTCTCCCGGGGAAATGGAATACTACAAGACGACCAGAGTCCTGATGGGAAAGACCATATTCTCCGAGTCCTGGCTGGAACTGTAGGCTATAATAGCCTATTAGGCTGAAGGCTGTTAGGTGAGATTGTATTTTCACGATAAATTAGCTGATTTACCTTTTAGGCTACAGACTAATAGGCTAACTTAGAGGCGAAATAGATAGGTTTTTATGTTTTTATAGAAAAGGAGTGGATTTAAAATGGCTAAAGGGATAACTGTTACTGAGTTCATTTTGTCCAGTCAAAAAGAGCAGCCGGAGGCAACGGGTGCCTTTACATCTATTCTGTCAGAGCTGACAGTGGCAGCCAAGATCATCGCGCAAAAAGTGGACAAGGCAAACTTGTCCGATGCACTTGATACTATTGAGTCAGCGAGTGGTGACGAAGGAGTCGTGCAAAAATTACACGAATTTGCCAACTCTACAATTGTGAACCGCCTCAGTCACGTGGGATGCTTGAGTTGCATGGCCTCCAAAATGAATACGGATTTGATACCTATTCCCAAAAAGTATGCCAAGGGTAACTATATATTGATCTTTGATCCCCTGGGGGGCATTACAAATATTGATGTACCTGTTGCGATCGGCTCGATTTTCTCACTCTTCAAGAAACGAGGCCTTGGAGAATTCGGCTTGATGGCGGACGCCCTGCAGCCCGGTTGTGAGCAGGTGGCGGCAGGTTATTGTATTTATGGATCAAGCACTATGATGGTCTACACAACAGGGGATGGGGTTCATGGGTTTACGCTGCAACCAAGTATTGGCGAGTTTCTTCTTTCCCATGAGAACATTCGCATACCCAAAAAAGGCAAGACCTACAGCGTCAATGAGGGGAACTATTATTTCTGGGAGGAGAATATCCAGGACGCGATCGAGTACTTTAAAACGCCTGATTTAAAGACAGGTCGTCCTTACACAGGGCGTTATACAGGCTCTTTTGTAACGGATTTTCACCGGAATCTCCTGAAAGGTGGAATCTACATGTATCCGGAGAACTCAAAGGATCCTTCAAAGCCCCATGGAAAACTGATGCTCACGTGCGAAGTCAATCCCCTGGCTTATATAGTCGAACAGGCAGGAGGACATGCAAGCACCGGTACTGAACGTATACTCGATATTGAGCCGCAGCATCTTCATCAGAGGGTGCCTGTGTTCATCGGCGGCATGGACGATGTGCGGATGGCTGAGGACATCATTCAGGGGAAGCGTTAAGAGAGGAATTTAGAACAAAGGATCTTGCAATTGTATGGATACTGAAAGACTTAATAAGATACTTGCAGTTTTTGAAGGAAAAAGGGGAGGATTGATCTCCATCCTGCAAAGGGTTCAGGAGGAGTTTGGGTATCTGCCCGAGGCCGCTTTGTCCTCAATTGCAGATTTCTTGAAGTTGCCGCCGAGCCAGGTATTCAGCGTGGCAACTTTCTATGACCATTTTTATTTGACCCGCCGAGGTGATCATCTTGTCTCCGTGTGCCAGGGGACTGCCTGTCATGTACTGGGTGCACGTGACATCCTGGAAACAGCTGAAAAATGCCTTGGGATCAAGACAGGTCAGACGACTCCGGACTACAAATACAGTCTTGAGCGAGTGGCCTGCCTTGGGTCATGTGCTCTGGCTCCGGTTGTCCTTGTAGATGACGAAGTCCATTCGAAAATGACAGTGAGAAAGGTCAAAAAAATATTGACAGAGGACCTTGATGATACAGAGACCCGGACATGATTCTGCACGGAATGCTTTGCACCGCAGAGACCGCAGAGGAAAAGATATTTCCTGTTTGCGGAGATGGCCGGTACCGTCGGCCGGCTTTACGTTATAATCAGATGGTCGAAAACGTAATATAGATATGGATAAATCAATCTCAATACAATCAACAGAAGACTACGGAATAAATAGTGCGGAATCGTTAAGACTCCTCAGGGAATCCCTCATTGCCGGTGAGCAGACAACCGGGAAAGTGGTCAGTGTCTGCTGTGGAAGCGGTTGCATGTCGTCTGGAAGTGAACATGTCAGGGCGGCCTTTGTCAGGGGAATCAAGGACCAGGAGCTTGAGGATGAGATAACTGTCAAAAAGACAGGTTGTCATGGATTTTGCGAGAGGGGTCCGATTGTGATCGTGGGCCCGGAAAAAATATTTTACCAGCACGTAACAAAAGAGGACGTGCCGGAAATCATTTCTGAGACATTGATTGAAAACCGGGTAGTTGAAAGGCTTTTATACGAAGACCCTGTCACCGGCCAAAAGTGCTTTCATGAAAATGATATTCCATTTTACCAGAAACAGAGAAGGATTGTACTGAAAAACTGTGGCATTATAGATCCTACGAGCATTGAGGACTATATCAAGGTCGACGGCTTTCAAGCCCTTGCTAAGATCCTGTCTCAAATGACCCCTGAAGGAGTCATTGAAGAAATCAAACTCAGCGGCCTGAGGGGGCGAGGAGGGGCCGGATTCCCGGCCGGTATCAAATGGGAAACAGCACGCAACGCCCCTGGTGAAGAAAAGTACATCATCTGTAATGGCGATGAGGGCGATCCGGGTGCCTTTATGGACCGAAGCGTGATGGAAGGCGATCCTTACAGCGTGATGGAAGGGATGATGATCGCCGGATATGCAGTTGGGGCCTCTCAAGGGATTATATATGTGCGAGCAGAGTATCCACTGGCTGTCCATCATCTGTCTACAGCCATCGCTCAAGCCACTGATCTAGGGCTTCTTGGGCATGATATTATGGGGAGCGGGTTTAATTTTGAAATCAAAATCGTAAAGGGAGCAGGCGCGTTTGTGTGTGGAGAGGAAACAGCGCTTATAGCCTCAATCGAAGGAAGAAGCGGCCGGCCAAAACCAAAACCCCCATTCCCTGCCATACAGGGATTGTGGGGTAAGCCTACTGTCATAAATAACGTGGAGACACTTGCAAACGTCTCCAGGATTGCTCTGAATGGGGGCAAGTGGTATTCGGAAATAGGCACTCCCACTGACAAGGGAACAAAGATATTCTCACTTGTGGGAAAGGTCCAGAATGTGGGCCTGGTCGAAGTAGAAATGGGTACGACGCTTCGCGAGATTATCTTTGATATAGGCGGGGGGATCCCGGGAGGGAAGCGTTTCAAGGCGGTTCAGACCGGCGGGCCTTCGGGCGGATGTATCCCTGAAGAACTCCTGGATTTGCCAGTTGGCTACGAATCGCTGGCCAAGGCAGGATCAATTATTGGCTCCGGGGGCATGCTTGTCATGGATGAGGACACATGTATCGTGAATATCGCCCGGTACTTCCTCGATTTTGCCCAGAATGAATCCTGTGGGCAGTGTACTCCGTGCCGGCTTGGCACAAAGCAGATGTTCAAGATCCTGCGGGACATCACAAGAGGCGATGGGAAGCCCGGAGATATTGAGATCCTGCTTGAATTATCCGATGCCGTCAAGCAGGCCTCCATATGCGGCCTTGGAATGACAGTCCCAAACCCCGTTATTTCTACCATACGATACTTCCGCAAGGAGTATGAAGAACACATCCTTGAAAGGCGCTGCCGGGCCCTTGTGTGCAGATCTCTTATTTTCTACCGTATCAAGCCATACAGGTGTAAGGCCTGCATGAAATGTCTTGAGGCCTGTCCGGTTGGTGCCATTATAGGTGCAAAATGGCAGGTCCACGAGATTGACCAGAGTAAGTGTATCAAATGCGGGACCTGCATGAAGGTCTGTCCCAAGCGGTTCAACGCAGTGGAGTGTGTTACAGGCCGGATAGAAGGCTTAGGTGATAAGAGTGAGTAGCGTTTCTTTGAACATAAACGGAATTACGGTAAGGGCCGATGAGGGTGCTACGATCCTCACAGCGGCCCAGGACGCAGGTATCTATATCCCTACCCTGTGCTATTGTCCTGATGTCTCATCCATAGGCGTATGTCGCCTGTGTCTGGTCAGGATCAAAGGTCAAAGGAGACTTGAACCGGCCTGCCGGACTCCTGTGGAGGAAGGGATAGTGGTTGTTACGGACGATCCTGAAATTGAACGATTGCGCAGGGTGATCCTTGAACTCATCTTGAGTGATCATGACTTCAACTGCCTTCTCTGTCCCAAGAGCGGGCAGTGCCGCCTTCAGGAACTGGTGAACCGTATAGGTCTCAATGAGCATCGGTTTAATCGCTTAGAGCATGTGGCCAAGGATCTCCCCATTGACACCAGCAACCCCTTTTTCGATTTCAATCCCAACAAGTGTGTGCAGTGCACAATATGCGTCCGTACCTGCCATGAGATTGTAGGTAATGACGCAATCGACATGGCATATCGGAGTTACGACCTCAGAGTCAGCACGTTTGCCAACAAACTCTTGAAAGATTCTGCATGCGTTTCTTGCGGGGAATGCATGGAGCGTTGCCCTGTAGGTGCCCTGGTACCCAAAAAGACTGAATACCCAACCCGTGAAGTAAAAACCACCTGTTCATACTGTGGAGTGGGGTGCGGACTCTATCTGGGCGTGCGCGGAAACACCATCGTAAAGGCCAGGGGCGATGATGAAAGTCCTGTCAACAAGGGCAATCTCTGTGTTCGCGGGCGCTTTGGTTATAACTTCGTAAATAGTCCGGACAGGCTGTCTCTCCCGCTCATGCGGGCATACGATGAATATGCACAGCCGTCCTCTGTAGTTAAAGTAACAGAAGAAGGCAGACCGGTTACATTGCCCCTTGTGAAAAGAGAAGGCAAGTTTGTAGAGATCAATTGGGACCAGGCAATCAAATATGTGGCAAGCAGCCTGGCCCATTACAAAGGAGATGAGATCGCTGCCATCTCCTCGGCCAGATGCACAAATGAAGAGAACTACCTCTTTCAAAAGTTTACCAGGGCGGTCTTAAAAACCAATAATATTGACCACTGTGCCCGTCTCTGACACGCGCCCACGGTGGCCGGTCTGGCCGCCAGCTTCGGTAGCGGTGCCATGACGAACTCTATCAATGAGATCAGCGATGCAGCTTGCATTTTTGCCATCGGCACCAATACAACAGCTAATCACCCCATTATAGGCAGACAGGTTACCAGGGCTGTACAAAAGGGTGCAAAGCTCATTGTAGTTGATCCCCGGCGCATACCTCTCTGCCGCATGGCCGATATCTGGCTCAGGCTTCGTCCCGGAACCGATATGGCACTCCTGAATGGGATAATGAGGGTCATTATCGAAGAAAATCTCATGGACACATCCTTTATTGAGGAACGATGCGAGGATTATGATGCCTTTGAGGCCTCCATCATGGAGAATGACCTGGCAACCGCTGAGAAAATTACCGGTGTTCCCGCACAGGACATAGCCAGAGCAGCCAGGATGTTTGGCTCGTATATACCCGCTACGATCCTGTATACCCTGGGTATCACCGAGCACTCGCATGGGACGGATAATGTGCGGGCCTTGGCCAACCTGGCGCTACTCACGGGTAATATCGGCACACCCTCAACAGGCGTAAATCCCTTAAGGGGGCAGAATAACGTTCAGGGCGCCTGTGACATGGGGGCGCTTCCCAACGTATACACCGGTTATCAAAAGGTGGAAAATGAAAAGGTGCGGAGAAAGTTTGAAAAGGCATGGAATTGTAAGCTCAGTCCATCAAACGGGCTCACATTGACCGAGATGTTTGAAGCTGCCCATGATGGTAAAATTAAGGCCTTCTATCTGAAGGGCGAAGACCCGGTAGTCACGGACGCGGACACAACTTTCATCGAAAAGGCCATATCACACCTGGAACTGTTCGTTGTGCAGGATATCTTCCTCACAGAGACAGCGCGATTGGCAGACGTTGTGCTCCCGGCTGCCAGTTTTGCTGAGAAAGACGGGACCTTTACAAACACTGAACGGCGGGTACAACGGGTCCGCAAAGCAATAGAGCCTAAAGGCAATTCACGTCCCGACTGGATGATTATATGCGATATTGCAAAAAGCATGGGGGCCAAAGGTTTTGATTTTGGCAGCCCTCAAAAGGTTTTTGAGGAAATGCGCGGCCTGACCCCTATTTACGGGGGCATCACGTATGAACGTATTGAGAAGTCCGGCCTCCAATGGCCCTGCCCGGATCACGAACATCCAGGGACGCCGTATCTTTACAGTAAGCGCTTCAGCACACCGAGCGGGCGCGCAAAATTCGCACCCATTTCATATCGGCCTCCAGCAGAGACTACCAGCCACGAGTATCCCTTTATCCTTATCACCAGGCGGTGCGCCTTTCATTATCACGCAGTCATGACGCATAAGGCAGAAGGCTTTGATGAGCTTCGGGAGGAAGAGCATGTTGAGATACACCCGGCTGATGCCGCTACTCTGGAGATCCAGGATGGTGAAGTCATAAAAGTGACATCAAGGAGAGGAAGCATAAAAGCCAAAACAAAGATAACGGAAATTGTCCCTGCCGGTGTTGTCTGCATGACTTTCAATTTTGCTGAGACCAGGACAAATATCCTGACCAGCAGGGCACTGGACCCGATCGCCAAGACACCTGAATTCAAGGTATGCGCAGTCAAAATCGAACGTGAAGAGTCAGCCTATCTTATAAAAGACTATATGAGGTGGGGTACTGGGAAACATAAATCGTAAGCGTTCATGGGGTTACAACGCCCGTTTTACCGCAACTCACCGAACTGTAAGCGTTTACAGGGTGCTGCAGATGCAAGGCGGAGGGTACGCAGACGTACTTCCTGTACTTCAAGTGCCCGACAACAAAGCAGATGCGGTGCCCTGTGAACGCTTACCATAAATCTATAAAAGGAAGGGATTAGCATCTATGGACGTCAGCAACATCAGAAATTTCGCTCTGGTCGCCCAAAGTGGGAGCGGCAAAACTTCTCTGGCAGAGGCCATGCTTTTCACTGCCAAGGCGACTTCGCGCATGGGCAAGGTCGATGACGGATCCTCTGTATTGGACTTTGAGCCCGAAGAGATCAAACGCAACATGTCCGTTAGCACAGCGTTTCATCATCTGACCTGGAAAAAGGCCAAAGTCTACCTTATGGACGCACCTGGGGATGATAACTTCATCGCTGAAGCCAAGGCGGCCATCAGGGCGGCTGATAATGTATTGTTCGTGGTAAATGCTGTAAATCCGGTAAAACCACAGACACAGAAGGTATGGTCCATTATTAAGGACTCAGGCCTTCCTGTCGTTATGTGTGTCAACAAAATGGATAAAGAGAGAGCAGACTTCCAAAAGACCCTGGATGCAATAAAGGAAGCCCTGGACCTGAGACTGGTTCCGGTTTCTCTGCCGCTGGGGGAACAGGAGGATTTTAGGGGTATTGTAGATCTCATACAAATGAAGGCCTTTGAGTTCAGTAATGATAGAAGCGGCAATGCCAACCCTGTTGACATCCCGGCTGATCTGCAGGATGAAGTTGAAAATTCGAGAAACAATTTGATCGAGTTTGCCGCAGAATCGGATGATGTGCTGCTGGAAAAATTTTTAGAAGGCGAAGAACTTACTCCTGATGAGATCGTTTCCGGCCTGAAACAAGGCATAATGAACGGAGGTTTTATCCCGGTGTGCTGCTGTTCTGCCACAAAAAACATAGCCGGCAGCACCTTACTTGACCTAATTGTACAGTTTCTGCCTTCGCCTGATGAGCTTGGGGGTGTCTCCGGCACTGATCCCAAAAGTGGGGATGAGACAATACGCGATCCGTCTCCTGACGCCCCGGTATCCGGCCTTGTCTTTAAGACCCTTACAGATCCCTATACAGGGCGTCTTTCCATTATCCGGGTCTATTCCGGCACGCTAAAACCTGACAGCTCGCTCTATAACTCCAACAAAGAAAAAACTGAGCGTTATGGTCAGATATTTGCCCTTGAAGGTAAAGCACAAAAGCCTTTGGAAGAGGCTGGACCCGGTGAGATAGTAGCAATAGCAAAGCTAAAGGAAACAGCCACCGGTGACACCCTTTGTGATCCTGCGAATGCGATAACCTATCCATTTGTGGCTCTTCCCTTGCCGGTCCTGACCTATGCCCTCAAGCCCAAGAGTCGAGGAGATGAGGAGAAGATAACCCAGTCCCTCGCACGACTACAGGAGGAAGATCCCACAATTGATGTAAAACGCGATCAACAGACAAAGGAACTCCTGCTCTCAGGAAACGGGCAGATTCACATAGATGCCACTGTGGAAAAGATGGCAAGGAAGTTCGGCGTGCAGGTGGACCTTGCCCTTCCGCGTATTCCCTATCATGAAACCATAAAAACATCGAAAAAGGCTGTTATTTATCGACATAAAAAGCAATCCGGCGGAGCAGGGCAGTTTGCAGAGGTCCACTTTGACATCTCACCACGCCCAAGAGGTAAGGGGTTTGAGTTTGAAGAGGCACTTGTGGGAATGAATGTCCCGAGAAATTTCGTTCCGGGAGTGGAAAAGGGACTAAGGGAAGCCACAGGGTCCGGACCACTTGCCGGATTCCCGGTTGTTGATGTAAAGGTGCGCTTCTATGACGGTAAATCCCACGAGGTTGATTCCTCTGAAATAGCTTTCAAGATAGCATCCATCAATTGTTTCAAGAAAGGCATGCTGGAGGCCAGGCCTACCCTGCTCGAACCCATTGTGAAACTCACCATAACCGTGCCCGATGACTCTGTTGGAGATATAATCGGTGACATAAACAGCAGACGGGGCAAGGTTATGGGCATGGAACCAGGCCAAGGTGGACAGGCCATTGTAACACTTGTTCCTCTGGCAGAGGTACAACGCTATATGCTGGATCTTAATGCCATGACCGCCGGCCGGGGAACATTTACCATGGAGCAATCTCATTACGAAGAAGTGCCACCGAATCTAACTGAAAAGATCATTTCCCTGGCAAAAGAAGAAAAGGCTTAGAAGGACAACCAATGTATACCGCCGGTGTTCTCACTGTGAGTGACAGCGCTGCCAGGGGAGACAGGAGAGATGAATCCGGGCCTGTGATCCGTCACCTGCTCGAACAACATGGTTACAATGTGCTCTTACACAAGACAGTCCCTGACGAAGTACCAGATGTCAGAGACATATTGATCACATGGACAGATAGAACTTCTTTGGATATCATAGTTACAACAGGTGGCACGGGATTGTTTCCCAGGGATATCACACCTGAAGCTACAAAGTCCGTAATAGAACGGGAGGTTCCCGGGATCGCGGAGGCCATCCGCATCAAGGGCCTTGATTCCACACCAAGGGCCATGCTCTCAAGAGGGATTGCCGGAGTTTGTGGCAAGACACTTATTATCAATCTGCCCGGCAGCCCTTTGGCCGTGGCCCAGGGAATGGATGTGATACTTCCAGTGCTTAAACATGCCTTGGATAAAATCAAGGGAGACCCCACTCCCTGCCGGCAGGAATGTTGAATTATGGATGTTGAATTATGGATGGCAATTATACAAAGATATAGTTTATGAAGATAGGAATAGTCGGATTATCAGGTTCTGGTAAGACCACTGTATTTAACGCCCTCACAGGAAGCATTGCAGAGGTCTCTGCCTACCAAAAGGGCAAAAAGGACCCAAACCTGGCAGTAGTCAGGGTGCCGGACAGCCGTTTGGATAAGCTCTCATCCATGTACAACCCCAAAAAGACCACCTATGCCCGGGTGCAGTATGTGGATATAGGTGGGACTATCTCTGGCAGAGAGGGTATGGAGTCTTCAATGGATGAACTCCTTAAACTTCTTCATCCTGTGGACGCCCTGGTTCATGTGGTTCGAAACTTCGATCGGTCCGGCGAGCCTCCCAGACCACAGAAGGATCTGGATGCACTAGAGTCCGAGCTTATTCTCACCGACCTTATTATTCTGGAAAAGAAGATTGAGAGATTGGAAAAGGAGATTACTAAAGCAGGGAAAGGAAATCCCGAGGAACTGGAACTCCTTAAAAAGGCCGGGGAGATCCTGGAAAGGGGAGAGGCCTTAAGGGGATATCCGGAAACAGCTCAATCCCCGATGCTTAAGGGCTATGCCTTTCTCTCGGCAAAACCCTGCATTGTGGTCCTGAACACCGGAGATGAAGTAGAGCTTGGTACTACAGAGCTGCAGGTACCCAATGCCATTGTCTTTGTAGAACTTAAAGGAAGACTTGAGATGGAACTGGCCCAGCTCTCGCCTGAAGAAGCAGAACTCTTCAGGGAAGAGATGGGCCTTGATGAACCCGCCACCTTCCGTTTAATCAAAGAGTCTTATCAGCTCCTTGGCCTCATTTCTCTCTTTAC
>JGI24025J20009_10000797_pt1 | contig 24427 bp, 25 predicted proteins | sample Cruoilmetagenom3_FD_20009 | JGI IMG/M metagenome (IMG submission 20009) | reverse complement strand
GAGATAATATTTGTCGAATTTGAAAGTCCCGCGCTCGGGCTGCGGAGCCATGTAATCGGCGTGATGGACAACGTGGAGCAAGCAGTTACCGCATCCAGCGTGGCACAATTGGTTCGAGGCTGATTTCACGATCCCATTCAAAGAGTCTGCCGTCGATCCAAGTATTAAGGTGCAGATCTGTTACGATAATTCCATCGTCAATCGATGCGGTGTGGAATTGCTCGCTGCGAAGCAAAAGGCCAGCGAAGCGCCCACGCTCTGCAAGATGGCAATCTATCCTGAAGTCGAAATACTGCGAGCGATTGAAGCATTCCACGCGTATGCCTGCGGAATTCCGTTCAGTACCTAGGGACTTGCCAGAATTGCGTTCCCGAAGCTCTCTCAGAGAAGTAACCGGCAAAAAGCCATGAGTCGCTCGCGCTAGTTCCTCATCAATGGGCCTCGTTCGCAACCATGTGCGGTTAGAGTCTTCCGATCTGATGGTAATAAGGTCTTCAACCTGGAAACTGCGCGTGATGCTCATCTCGTATCCGTATTGAGCCTCGCAGTCTTCGACAGCCACGATTCGAGGTTTTCGTTCGATCAGCAAAGTCTCGGGCAGAGAAATGATGAGCCAAAATTCTGAAATCGTATCTCGATCGCGTCTGGGACGGTCTGACTCATGCGACGGCAAGGCGGGAAAGGTTACCCTTCCCTCGCATTCGTCTTCGGCGCGCCTGCGCAAGTCCTGTGATGCCCAAATTGATCTCCGCATTCGGTCATAGCGGTATCCCTGTAGCACCAACCCTCTACGTGGCGCCGGCGGCTCGTAATCAACATGTGATCTATGATGCTGATCACTTGCTACGTGCCAAGGGGCGGGCAACTGATAGCTTTCACTGCCGGACTGCGCGCTTGCCAATTGCGCAGGGAATATGGCGAAGCTAAGCCATGCAAGAGCAAGAATTAACTTTAGAGCGCGCTCACTCCGCAATCTCGATCCCTTCGACCGGCAGAATCGAGCGGGCCGGACGGTGCGCCAGTTCCATTAGCTCCGCATAGATCGCATCTTCACTGCGGCTGGCCGTATCGCGCCATGTGGTGGCCGTTTCCGGGTTCACCAACAGGCCTTCAGGCGTCACCACCAGCAAATTGGGCGTGCCGGGCAAATCGTTGACGCCAAAGCGGCGGGCGATATCAAAATTGTGGCCATCACCGGTTTGCGGAAGGCCGACGTTGACGAACACCAGCTCGTAATGATCCTCCACTAATGCCGTGAAGCGATCAGTGTTCAGCCAACCGGCGAGCGCACGGCTGTCATGGCACCAGTTTGCGCCCATCACCAGCAGCAGGCGAGTACCGTTTTCGGTAGCGAGAGCCAACGCGGCATCGACCTCGCCCATGGGATCGGGCGTAACATCATAGGATGTCGCTTCAGGATAGTCGGCTGTATGAACCTCGCCACCTGACGTATGATCGCCTGCGGTCTGGCATGCCGCCAGGGTAAGCGCGAGAGCGAGCGGAGCGAGGAAAGTCCGAAATTTCGCGGCAGTCCAAGCTCCGCCCGTCATCGCAATCACTTCTTCGCAGCGCCCTTTGCAGCGGCCTTGCCGCCACCCTTGTCGCCACCCTTGTCGCCGCCTTTGGCTTCGGCGAGCTTCTGCTGGATGATGCGCTTTTCTTCTTCAGGCGAGAGCTTCTGCACGTTCTTTTCGTCACTCATGGTATTCCCCCTCAGGTTATTCCGCCGCAACGGCGGAGGTTTCGGCATTCCCGGCATTGGTCATGCCATTCTCGATTTCGGCTGCCTTGGCTTCTACCAGCGATACGATGTGGTCAAGCATATCAGCGCTTTCGACGTGGTGATCGGTAACGCCTGCCAAATAGACCATATGCTTGCCCGCGCCGCCACCGGTAATCCCGATATCGGTTTCCCGTGCTTCACCCGGACCATTGACCACGCAGCCCAGCACAGAAAGGCTCATCGGTGTTTTGATATGTTCGAGCCGCGCTTCAAGCGCTTCGACCGTGCGTATCACATCAAAGCCTTGGCGCGAGCAGGACGGGCAGGAGACCACCCGCACGCCGCGCGTCCTGAGGCCAAGTGCCTTGAGCATTTCAAAGCCGACTTTCACTTCCTGTTCGGGTTCCGCGGACAGGCTGACACGGATCGTGTCGCCGATGCCCGCCCACAGCAAATTGCCCATACCGATGGAAGATTTGACCGTGCCGCCGATCAATCCGCCCGCTTCGGTAATACCGAGATGCAGCGGGCAATCGACCGTTTCGGCCAATCCCTGATAAGCGGCTACCGCCAGGAACACGTCGCTTGCCTTCACCGCCACTTTGAATTCGTGGAAATCGTGGTCCTGCAACAGCTTGATATGATCGAGGGCGCTTTCCACCAATGCGTCGGGACACGGCTCACCATATTTTTCGAGCAGGTCTTTTTCCAGACTGCCTGCATTCACCCCGATACGGATGGCGCAGCCATTGGCCTTGGCCGCGCGGACAACTTCGGCCACGCGGGTGCTGCTGCCGATATTGCCGGGGTTGATGCGCAGGCACGCCGCGCCCTTGTCCGCTGCTTCCAGCGCGCGTTTGTAGTGAAAATGAATGTCCGCAACGATCGGGACTTCCGCCGCGCGCGTAATCTGGTCAAAATTCGCGGTTGATTCTGCCGTGGGACAGGACACGCGGATAATATCCGCGCCTGCATCCTCACACCGACGGATCTGGTCGATAGTGGCGCCCACATCCTCCGTCGGGGTGTTGGTCATCGTCTGCACGGTGATCGGCGCATCTCCGCCAACGGGGACATCGCCGACCATGATCTGGCGCGATTTGCGGCGTTCAATCATGCGCCAGGGGCGCACGGAGGAAATGGCGTCTATGGACATGGGGGCTGATATAGACGTCCCTGTATGAAGGGGCAATGACAGGCGTGCTGCAAGCCGCTACGCCTGCGCAAATGGAACATCATAGTGGATTGATGCTGCGCGATGCGCTGCTGATTCTGGGATTCGCGCTCGTTGCGGTCTTGGCTTTTCGGCGCGCGGGATTGGGTGCCACGCTTGGCTACCTTGTGGCTGGCGCGCTGCTGGGGCCGCAAGTTTTCGGGCTGGTCGGCAATGCCGAGCAGATGGCAACCGTGGCCGAACTGGGCATCGTCATGCTGCTGTTCGTCGTCGGGCTGGAGCTGAGCCCGGCGCGCCTGTGGCGAATGAAGCATCTGATTTTCGGCCTTGGCCTGACGCAAGTTGTCGCTTGCGGGCTGGCTGTCACAGCTACGATATTGGCGCTGACCGGATACACCACTGCCGCCGCGCTCGCGATTGGTCTGCCGCTGGGTCTGTCGTCCACCGCGCAGGTTCTGCCGATGCTGCAATCTGCTGGCAGGCTTCGCACGCCCTTTGGTGAGAAAGCCTTTGGCATCCTNCTGTTTCAGGACCTTTCGATCATTCCGCTCATCACGATTGTCGCGGCGATGAGCCGCAATCCTGCGACCGACACCGGGCCTTCGGGCTGGATGCTGGGACTGCTGACTGTCGGCGCGATCATCGGCCTGATCGCGGCTGGTCGCCTCATCATCCGTCCGCTGTTTCGCCTGATCGGCGGGCTTGGCGAGCGCGAGCTGTTTGTCGTCGCCGCACTATTCACCGTGCTGGCCAGCGCATTCGTGATGCAGGCGCTGGGCCTGTCTGCCGCACTGGGCGCATTTATCGCCGGGGTCATGCTCGCCGATACGCCTTACCGGCATGAGCTGGAGGCGGATATCGAACCGTTCCGCTCGATCCTGCTCGGCCTGTTCTTCGTGGCCGTGGGCATGATGCTGGACCTTGGTGCGGTGGCCGAACGGCCGTTCTTTGTGGTTGGCTTCGCTATGCTTCTTATTGCGGTGAAGACAGGCATTATCTTCGGGCTGGGGCTGCTTGCAAAGATGACGTGGCGCGCCGCGCTCGCGCTGGGCCTGTTGTTGAGCCAGGGCGGTGAATTCGCTTTCGTCCTCTATGCAGCGGCAGAAAACGCACTGCTGATCGAACCGCAAACCACCAGTATATTCGGCGCGGTTGTCACGCTGTCCATGGCGGCAACGCCGTTCCTGATGATGGCCACCGCGCGTATCAGGCGGGAGCCGGGCGGTTCCGAGGAAACCCGCGAAGGGCCGCAACAGCAAGGCGCGGGCGCGCTCGTTGTGGGACATGGCCGTTTCGGCCAGAGCGTTGCCAACACGCTGCGCGCGGGCGGACTGTCGGTTACCGTGATCGACAAGAAAGCCGAACAGATCGACATCGCCGAGGAGTTCGGCAGCAAGGTCTATTACGGGGATGGCACGCGTATGGATTTGCTGCGGCAGGCTGGCGGGGCCGAAGCGCAGCTTATCATGTTCTGCATCGACGAAGTGCCCGAAGCCGATCTGCTTGCATCCGTGCATGAGACTTTTCCCGACGCGCTGATTTACGTGCGCGGTTTTGACCGCCGTTCGGTCATCGAACTTGCTGCGGGCCCAGCGGAATATGTCGTGCGCGAAGTCCACGAATCGGCCATTCATATGGCGCGGCTGGCGCTGGAAAAAATTGGCCTGAGCGAACTGGAAATGGACCGTGCCGAAGCGACTTACCGCGAGAATGACCAGAAACGGATGCAGGTTCAGATCGAAGGCGGCGACATTTATGCAGCCAAGGAAATGACCCGCGAACAGCAGCGCGAGCTGCGCAATGAAAACTGAGCGGGAGTATTCGACCTTTCAGCTATCTGGCGTTTCCCAGCAGGAATTGCTGCGCGGCAACCACGGGCAGCGGGCGCGAATAGAGATAGCCCTGTCCGCAATCGACGCCGAGATTCTTCATCGCCCGCGCTTCGTGTTCGGTTTCGATGCCTTCTGCCACCATTGAACAACCGATTTCGCGTGCCAGCTGCACCAGCGCCGCAGTCATCGCTTTGCGTGCCGGATCGGTTTCGATCCCGCGCGTCAGCACCATGTCCATCTTGAGGATATCGGGTTTCAAATCGACAATATGCCGCAGGCCGGAATAGCCCGTGCCGACATCGGCGATAGCAATCTTGGCATAGGCCTTGAGCGCGGCGATCTCGCGCGCCAATTCGTCAAAATCGGTAACCTGGCAATGCTCGGTTATCTCGATCACAAGATTGGTCATTTCGACTGTTTCCAGCAATCCGCGCAGGGCGCCAGATGCGACAGTGCCTGGCGAGACATTGATCGTGGCGTAGAGCCCAGCGGGCATGTGCGACAGCGAATCGAGCGCGCAGCGTACGGCAGTCAGCTCCAATTCCTTGCCCAGACCGACCATTGCGGCATCCTCGAACCAGGCATCGGGACCGCGTTTGGTCAGGTCCGGAAAGCGTGACAGGCATTCCACGCCCACCGGCTCACCCGTGGAGAGCGACACGATAGGTTGCTGGAAAGTCGAGACACCATGGCCATCGAGCATGGATTCGACCCGCTTGCGAGCTTCGCGATGGTTGATTTCCTCTTCCAGCGAGGCTCCGATGCGCTCGGCGGCAAGGTTGGCGAAGCTCTTGAGGATAGCCAAGTCGCGGTCGTTCAACGAGCGATCAGGCGTGCGGCCCAGCGCGCAGAAACTGCCCCATACAGTGCCATCGGCCAGCCGCAGCGGAGTATTTACGTGGCAACCGACCGGCAGGAAATCCGTGATGGCCAGATCGCTGGTCAAGGGGTGATCCGCCGGGTCCTGAATCAGTTCAGGCAGATTACCTTGCAGGACGTGCCAACAATAGCTTTCTTCGCGATCTTCGCGGAAGCCGGGGCCCATCGGCAATTCCAGATCGCTGCTGAGATGGGTCAGCTCGCGCTGTCCGTCCTCGACATAGCGCGACACAAAAGCGATCTCCACGCCCAGATGACCGCGCACGCTGGCAAGCCCCCGGTCAATAGCAGGATCGCTGATCAGTTCAGCGGGCAGAGGGCGAGCGGGAGCCTCGAATTCGGGCAGTTTATTTGCGACATTTATCATTACGCCCACGGTGACGAAAAAGCCCTAAGGCCAGCTTAACCGCGAAGCAGCTTTACATGCGCAGTTCGTAAAGAAATTCGTCATCGCGCTGTTCGCCCACCCAAAAACCGATGTCGGCGATCTTGGTAAAGCCGTATCGCTCGTAGAAGCGCTGGGCGCCGTAATTCTCGCTCCACACGGACAGTTGAATGGCACCGCATTGGTGCGTTCTGGCCTCGGCCAGCGCCCAATCCATCAGTGCTGCGCCGATGCCTTCACCAATGCGCGCAGGGTCGCAATATAGCTGGCCAAGGCCAAGAGGATTGGCGGCGTCGGAATGCTCTTGATATCCACTTGGCTGCTTGACCTTCACGAACCCTGTGAGTGGTCCGTCAGCGTGATCCTGTGCAAGACGGTGTGTGATCGCCGGATCAGCGATCTCCGCTGTGACAGCTTCGAGCGAGTAAGCCTGCTCCAGAAATGTGGCGAGGTCCTGTGGCCGATAAAGATGTTCGAAAGCGGCGCAAAAACTGCTGCGCCCAAGCTGGGCGAGGTCTTGGGCATCGGACAAAGAAGCGGGGCGCAGGATCATGGTCCTACGCCCCGTAACTTGGTTAGGGCCTGTTCGTAAAGATCAGGCCGTTATGATCTTCTGCGATTTTACGCGCCGGGTGGAAGATCCTGCGGATCGTCTGCCGGACCCGGATGGGACGTGGCAGAGCTGGTCGGCTCTCCGACGCCCGAACCCGTGGCGCGGTCCCACTCTTCCAACTTGCGGGCGGCCCATTCGCGGCCACCAAGGCCAAAGGCGAGAGCGCCCGCGACCGAGGCACCGATCACCAGCGCGCTGAAGGCGGTTTCGGTGATGATCTCGCCTACGCCAGTGTAGCTGAGACCCATGAAGGTGAAAATCACGATGGTGGCCCAACGTACAATCACGCCCGGCGTGCCGCCAATGAGCTTGCCCAGCATATTGGCGATCAGGAAGCCTGCGCCAATCACAACCGCACCAAACACCACGCGGCCACCGAGCGCGAGCACCTCGTTGAGTATCGCAGTCAGTTCAGGGAAGCCCAGCATCCGCGTCGCCGCAATGGCGAAGAACAGGATGATGGCAATCTGCACAACGCGCGAAATGATGCTCGACGCGCTGCTTCCTTCACCCATCAAGCCAGTGGCTTCGAGCGAGCGGTCCACACCAAAGCCGGACAGCAATTCTGTGAGGATATTCACCACGAACTTGCTGATCATATAGCCTAGGCCGAGCAGGATGGCGGCAGCGATGATGCGCGGGATCGCGGCAAGGATCATGTCGAGCATTTCGGTTGCCGGGCCGGAGATTGAGGCGATGTTCAGCACGCCCAGCGCGCCAATTGCGACCGGGATGGCGATAAACACATAGGCGATCGTGCCGAGTGTCTTGCTGACAGCAGTGCTGCCAGTAACATCCTCGACATTGCCTGCGCTCGCGGTGTTGGCCCATTTGTCGACGTTGAGCGTCTGCGCCGCAGTCACCACGATATCGCGTACGATGCCCGCAATCATGAAGCCGACATAGGCAAGGATGCCTGCGCCAATCAGATCGGGAACAAAGTCCACGACATTTTCGAGCAGCGAATTGATCGGCCCTGCCACGGTGTTGAGGCCGAAGACCTGCAACACGGCGAGCAGGCCGAACAGCCAGATGAACAGCGAAACGATCTTGCCGAGCGATTCACCGACGCTTTCGCCCGACGCGGTCCCGCGCTGGAGCAGTGGAACTGCATCAACCAGCTTGGCAAATGCCCATTTGGCCGCCTTGGCCAAAGCCCAGGTGACGATGAGTATCAGGATGGCGAGGCCGACATCCTTGGCGATTTCCACCGCCAAATCAGAATTGAATCGATAGTTTCCAATGGACATTGGCTTTCCCCTCAGTTGAAATCTTGCGGCCTTGTATCATGCATTGGGGAAGTCTGCGAAGCCGGTGTGGATGAATTTACAATCGCTTACGAATGCTTGTCCCTCTTGCGCTTGCCGAAACGCATGCCGCTTTCCAGATGGCCGCGCAGCGCAGCGTAGAAGGCTTCGAGGAATTCACGCTCATCACCACGACCAAGTTGCCAGCCGATCTTGTTGGTGATGGCATCGGCCACATCGCGCAGCGCCTCTGGCTGGTCTTGCCGCAGCACGTTTTCCAGCACTTGCAATTCATGCTCGCCGTAAATCGAAAGCTCATCCTCGCCGAAGCGGTATTCTGTGCTGCGATCGGGGGCGAGCGACATCGCTTCTTTCAGCTTGGCGGATTGCGCCTCCACCACCCAGGTCCCTGCCACAAGGTCGCCTGCGCGCAGCGCATCCTTGTTGAAGAAGGGGAACAATACGAAGATCGCCAGCCAGACAAAGGCGGTCAGCCCGGCAACGCCAGCCTGTTCCCCGCCGCCGAGCAGGAAAAATCCCGGGATGAACACTTCGACATCGCGCACCAGATTGCGCGCGATCACCATTTCCGCAGTCAGCCGGCCGCCATCGCGTGCTGCCACCCGCAGGCCGAGCAAGCGCTTGCCCGGTGTCGCCGCGCGTGGTCCCAGTTCGAAGAACAGGAAATAGCCATAGCGGGCGAGGAACAGGAACAGGATGATGACGACGAAGAGCAGTTCGAGAACCGGATTAACGTTTTCCGTCTCGGCCAGATCGAACAGCCCAAAGCCGACCGCGCCCAATATCATGAAAAACACGATCACGCCGATCACGATGAAGGTCATGTCGAGCAGCAAGGCACCTGCCCGGTTCCCTCGGCTGCCAACAGTGAGCGGCAAGGCGACGCCTTCTGGTGTCACCAGCATCCGGTCGCGTTTGCCCGGCTCTCCGCGCATCATATTGATCGCCGCACTCATGCCTCATGCTCCGGCGGTCGCCTGACGAATGCGAAGTAGATAATCCAGAACAGCAACATGCCGCCACCGATAGCAAGGCGCGAATTGGTGTCGCCGACCAATTGCCTAACATAGCCTTCGAGCAGCCCGGCAACGATCAGCATGATCGTGCAGCCTGCCATGACCTGCGCCGCGCGCACGCCCGCATCGCGCATCGCAGCAAGGATCGATCGTTCTCCGGGAAAGGCCATGGTCCGTCCGACATGTAGACCCGCAGCGCCGCCCAGCATGATCGCGCCCAGTTCGGTCGTTCCATGGACGGAGAGCCAGCCGACAAAGTCCAACCCCAGCCCGGCATCGGCGAACACCCACAACATCGCGCCCAGCAGCGCAGTGTTATACAGCAGCAACAGCAGCGTGGGGATGCCGAAGGCAAAGCCCAGTGCAAAGGCCATGATGGTGACGCCGGTGTTGTTGGAGAAGAGATAGGCGGCAAAGACCGATAGCCCCTCGGCATTGTCGTGCTGCGCGAGCGATTCTTCCAGAACTGCGCGGTCTGCGCCCGGAACGCGCCCACCTGCCATCTCTCCCGGGACGAGCGAATAGAACCATTCTTTATCGCGTGCGACGAGCAGCCAGCCGACCAGCGTGCCTGCCACCATCACGGCAAAGGAAATGCAGATGTCGAGCCAGATCTCGCGCACCGAAGTACTCCAGCCGCCCATAAAGAAGCGTCGCAACCAGCCGAACAGGCCAATGCGCGGGCCATAAATCTGGAACCACGCGCGGCGCACCAGCGCCTCCAGATAGCTGAGCGTTGCGGCATCGAGAGAAGTTTCTCGCGCCACCGACAGGCTTGATGCGGTCTTGCGATACAGCACCGGCAGTTCGAGCAGGTCTTCGTCGCTGATGCGCTTGGGGCGCCCTTTTTCCAGCGCGGTGACGATCTGGTCGAGCCGCTGCCAGTCCACTTCGCGCTCCAGCCGGAAACGGTCAGATCGCAAGGTCGCGGCCTCGACATCGGCGGGCGGTTCGATTTCCGCGCTTTTGAAGAACGGCAATGCCATCAGCCGATTGCCTCCGCGCGTTTGGTTTCCAGATACATGTCGATCAGTTGATAGCCTATGCGATCATAGGGTGCCTCGATCACATTGACGCCAAGCCGCCGCAACCGCCCAAGCACCAGCGCGCGCTGGCGGGCAAGCGCATCGGCGCTGACCGCGACGGCGATATCGCCCATGCTGTCCGGCTCCGTCGCAGCAAGTTCCTCCAGCTCGGTGTCGACCATGGTGACGAAGATCACGAGATGGTGACGCACCAGCCGCTCGACGCTTTCGACCATCAATTCCGCCGAAGTCGGATCGGTGAAGTCGGAAAACAGCACAATTAGTGAGCGGCGTTTAAGCCGCGACGCAAGTGTGGCGAGAGCGAGCGTGAAATTCGGTTCACGCGGCACATAATCAAGTTCTGCCGCTGCGCTTTGCAGGCGGTAGAAGGCGCGGGTGTCGGTCACGAAAGGCGTCATCACCTGCGGATGGTCGGCAAAGCCGAACAGGCTCACCCGGTCGCCGCCTTTCAGCGCGACATAGGCTGCGGTCAGCGCGGCGGACACCGCCCGGTCGATGCGCGGCAGGCCATCGACCGGCTCGCACATGGACTGGCCGCAATCGAAGGCGAAGACGACCTGATTGTCGCGCTCGGCCTCGTTCTCGCGGGCGTAAAGTGCGGTGTGGCGGGCGGAGGCCTTCCAGTCGATCCGGCGGCGATCCATGCCCGCCTCATATTCGCTCAGCGCTTCAAACTGCGTGCCTTCGCCGCGTATCCGCCGCGCGACGAGACCGAACTGGCTGTCACGCAGGAAGGCCTGCAGAGTGGGGGAGCGCACGGGAGAAAGATCGGGCCAAACGCGAATGCGCGCGTCGAGGGTTTGATGCACTTGCCGCACTGCCAGCCCGAGCGGACCCGGCCAGCGTAGCCACAGATCGTGCAATTCGCCTGTCCCGCGCCGCACTGGCACCGCCTCTCCGATGCCGGAAAAGCGGTTTGCCTCACCCGCTGACTGGAGCTTGAAATTGGTGACNCCCCTATCGCCCAGTCGCGGCTCGAAGCCGATGGACACCTCTGGCAAACGCGAATCGCTGGCCCGTTCGATCGTCGCATCTACCCGCAGCTTGGCCGGTTGGCCGACTTCGACGTCTGCGGGCACGAAATAGTCGAACCGCACCATGCTGCCCGCCAGCCACCCGTCGATCAGCATGAGCAGCAACAGAGCGGCACCGGCGGCTGGAGCTATGATCCATGCGCCCGGCGCTGTTGCCGCAATTACCACTGCAACCGGCGCCAGCAGCGCCAGCAGCACCAACGTGCGCGGCGTCGGCACGATGGGTATCGGCGGCAGGTTGATGCGGGGAAGCTTCACAAGGACGGCCTAGCGCGGAGCCTCTGTTTCTTCGATCAGGCCAGCGACAAGGTCCTCGACCAGCTTGCCCTCNATCTCGGCAGCGGGTGATAGCAGCAGGCGGTGACGCAGGCANGCNGTNGCNAGCGCTTTCACATCGTCAGGGATGACATAAGCGCGGCCCTGNAAGGCGGCGCGGGCGCGGGCGGCATTGGCCAGCAGCACAGCAGCACGCGGGCTGGCACCGCTGGCAAGATCAGCGCTCTCGCGCGTCGCACGGACCAGTGACACCGCATATTGCAGCACATCCTGCGACAGCGTCACGCTCTTCACGGCGGCCTGCGCATGGGACAGCATTTCGGGCGTGGCGACCTGCTCGATCCCGAAATCAGCAGGTTTTTGCGGACCGCTGCGATCACCAAAGCGCTCTACAATGCGTGCCTCTTCCTCGGCGCTAGGGTAGGGAATAAGCAGCTTGAAGGCGAACCGGTCGAGCTGCGCTTCGGGCAGCGGGTAGACGCCCTGATTTTCGATCGGGTTCTGCGTTGCCACCACCATGAAATTGTCGCTCAACGTGTGCGTCTCACCGTCCAGCGTCACGCGGCGTTCCTGCATCGCTTCGAGCAGAGCGGCCTGCGTTTTGGGCGGCGTGCGGTTGATCTCGTCGGCCAGCAGCAGCTCGCAGAAAATTGGCCCGCGCGTCAGGGTGAACTGGCTGGTCTGGAAGTTGAACAGGTTCGATCCAAGGATATCGCCGGGCAGCAGATCAGGGGTGAACTGGATGCGCCCGAATTCGAGGCCGGTGGCGTGGGCAAAACAATTGGCGAGGAAAGTCTTGGCCGTTCCCGGCGGACCTTCCAGCAGCACATGGCCCTGCGCCACCAGCGCGATCAGCAAATGCTCTATCGTTTCGTCCATCCCGACGATGGCCTTGCCGACCTCATTGCGGATCGTGCCCGCCAGCTGGGCGGTCTCTTCCAGGGTCATGCTCATCGTTTCAGCGTCCTTTCGATGGATTTCAACGCGCCAGCAGCACGCAGTATGTCGCGCGGGCGTGATGCACCGCGCAATTCATTGGCTCTTTGGGTGAAGCCGGGGCCTTCGATGCCGCGTCGCTCAAGCGCGCTGTCGATGGCCGTTGCACGGGCTTCGGGATGGGGCTCACGTATGCCGAGCGCATCACCAATGCGCCTGCTCATCAGCGCGGCATAGGGGTCGGCCAGCAGGTGGAAGCGTTTGACTCGTTCCACCAGCGAGGCACCATTGCGCGCCAATTGCCGTTTGCCCTGCGCCATGGCGGGCACTTCTGCCACGGGCGGGCCAAAGCGCCGGAAGCCGCGCCATGCGATCACCAGCGCGGCCAGCAACAGGCACAGGGTCGCGGCAAGGAATGGCGGGCTGAAGGCAAGTGTCAGCAGGTTTTCGCTCGCGCCAAGGCCCGGCAAGGTCAGGTCGAAGACAATCGGCATATTGACGTCGCCTTCGGTGGCATTTTCGATCAGCAGGAATGCAAGGCGCGCGCGATCTTCATCGGCGAGGCCATAATTGTTCATCAAATCGGGTTCGAATACGATTGTCGTGGGGTAGGGCGCATAGTCGTAGTCAGCAGGATCATAGCTGTCCGGCAAATCACCCACCAACAGGTGACCCTCGCTGTCGAGCACGTGGGCGCGCAGTTCTTCATTGGGCTGTGTGGTCAAGGCCTGAACGGATTCAGCTTCGGGCAGCGTCCCGCTCATCCCGATCCCGTTCCAACCCTTGGTTTCGCCCAATTCCAGCTCGCTGCCTTCGGCAAATTCAAGCCCTTCGAACCAGGCGGGGCTGCGAGCATTGGTCAGGAATACCCAGCCTTCCTCTGCTTCCACATCGAGCTGGGCGGGTATGGGGAAGGCCGTCCACTTCGGCAGGATGACCATCGTTGGCCCGTAGTCATTTTCCCGCCGGTCAATGATGATCTCGGCCAAATCCTCGCCATCGCCAAACATTGGCGGGGTCAGCACCAGCAAGCCATAAGTGTCGTAGCTCCCTCGGCTGCGCGAGATTTCCACATCGTAGCCAGTGTCTTCGAGCATGGTCGCCAGTCCGGCAAAGCCGTTCAGCCCGTTCGCTGCAGCGTGGCTGCCGCCATTGCGATCATCGCTGCCATCCCAGCCCTGGCCCAGCGCATAGAGCATCAGCAGGAACGCGAGCACGCCAATGGCCAGCACCGCCAGCACCATGCCTGGCCGGAATGGATTGTGCGCCCGGCTCATCTCGCCAGCGCCCGGTCGCCGAGCGATTTCTGCTCAAGCGCGAATTCGGCATAGGCATCGCGTGCAGCCTGCCAGTCATTGGCTGACAGGCTGGAGAGCGCAAACAGGCTACGCTCCACGCGCCCTGCGATCTCGGCGAAGGCGGTGCGGGCGCCTTCGGGAATGCGGGGTTCGGCGGACAGCTCTCTTGCGGTGCTGGATGGTTCGACAAGATCGGGCCGCGCCTGCGCGATCTGCCCGACCGAGCGTTTCAGCAGCAGATGCGTCGCCTCGTCGAACTGACCCTCTGCCGCCAGCCGGTCCGCTTCTTCCAGCAGCGCGAGCGCCTCTTGCTGATTGGGCACCCACTCCTCGGGTTTTTCCAGTCGGCTGCGCTTGGCCTGCAAATCCGGGCCGAAAGTCCGCCAGATCAGGTAAACAAGCAGCGCGATACCGGCTCCGATCAAAACCCACGAAAGCACCGGCCAGATAAAGACGAAGAACCGTCCCACTGGGGCCATGAATTGGGACAGCCAATCCATGAAATTTACCCACCAATCGGGCGGCGGTGCCTGTTCGGGCATCGCGACTTCGGCATATTGGATCGAATCGTCGGCGCGCATGTCCTGCCACGCCTGCGAGAAATCCTCGCCTCGCGCCGGCAGCGCGTCATATTCCTTGCCAGTGGTTGGAGATTGCCCCGCCGTCACGTCACCCTAGGTGCCATGGGGTTCGTTGCGAAGCAATGACTTGGCAACGTCAGAGCCAGATTTTTCAACCGCGCTGGCGCGCAAGCGGATATGTTCCGAACATCGTCACGCCCTTGCAATGAAAAGCCAGCTCTTCCAGCGCGCGGCCAACTGCTGGATCATCGGGTGAACCGACAATGTCGGCGTAGAACATGGTGGCGGAAAAGCTCGCGCCCTTTTGATAGCTTTCCAGCTTGGTCATATTGACGCCATTGGTCGCAAAACCGCCCATCGCCTTGTAAAGCGCGGCGGGGATGTTCTTCACTTCGAAAACGAAGGTGGTCATCGTCTCTTGCCCGTTGAATTCGCCGAGCGGAAGCGGTTCGCGTGCCAGCACGACAAAGCGCGTGGTGTTGTCAGCGCTATCCTCGACATTTTCATCGACGATTTTCAGGCCGTAGAGATCGGCCGCCAGCATCGGCGCAATCGCCGCAACGCCCGGATCACCTTTCTCGGCGACATGCGCGGCTGCCCCTGCCGTGTCGGCATGGCTTAGCGGTACAATGCCACGCTCGCGCAGATAGCGGCGGCTTTGGCTCAGCGCATGCGGATGGCTATAGGCCGCGGTAAACGGGCCTTTTGTATCAAGCGCCATCAGCGCGTGGTGAATTGGCAGGAAATGCTCACCCACGATCGAAAGCCCGCTTTCCGGTAGCAGGAAATGGATATCGGCAACGCGTCCCGCCTGCGAGTTTTCAATCGGGATCATGGCGCAGCCCGCGCGCCCGTTTTTTACAGCGTCAATGGCGTCGGCAAAGCCGAAGCATGGCAGCGGCAGAGCGTCTGGCTCCCATTCGAGCACGGCGCGGTGCGAATTGGCGCCCGGCGCGCCCTGAAAAGCGATAGCGCGCGCGGGATCAGTCTCGGCTGCGGCGCGCATGTTTTCGACCATGGCGAGGGCGGGGGCGGGGAAGCTATCCATAGAATGCAGCGCCTAGCTTGGCCTTTGCGGGCGGACAAGCGACTAAAGCCCTCTTGCGCGCCGCGCCGCTGGACACTAAGCCGCGCACGAACGTCACATCGTAGAAGAATGCTCTTGTCATGAACGATCGTACAAACACCATTTTCGGCTGGGTTCTTGCCAGTTGCGGCATTGCCCTTGGCGCAAACATTGTAGCCGGCATTTATTTCGGCGGCGGCGAAGCCGAGATGCCCGAGAATCCCGGCTACATCATCGAAGCGGCCGAAGATGGCGCGGAAGTCGATGCCGGGCCAACTTTCGCTGAATTGCTCGCCAACGGTTCGGCTGAAGCCGGCCAAGGCGTTTTCGCGAGATGCGCGGCCTGCCACAGTGTTGAGCAGGGTGCTGCCAATGGCATCGGTCCCAATCTGCACGGCGTTCTTGGCGAAGCGATTGCAGCAAATGCCCAGGGATTCGGCTATTCGAGCGCACTTTCAGGCAAAGGCGGCGAATGGACCTATGAAAACATGAACGCATGGTTGGAAAGGCCGCGCGGATTTGCTGACGGCACGTCCATGAGTTTCGCTGGCCTTGGCAATGCCGAGGACCGCGCCAATGTAATTCTCTATTTGCGCGAAAATGGCGGCGGCCCGGACTTGCCCGAAGTCGTCGTTGAAGAAGTTCCCGTAGAAGGCGAAGCGGCCGAGGGTGAAGAAGCGGCAGCCGAAGAAGAGGCCGCAGCCGAGTAAGCGCTCCGCTGTTTCAGCTTACCCAAACCAAAAAAGCCCCGGTTCGCGCCGGGGCTTTTTTGTTCGGGCCACAACAATAATCGCAGCTAGTTTTTCGGCCCTTTGAAACCCTGCGCTACCACATACCATTCGCTCGATCCCTTGCGGCTGGCGGGCGGTTTGGCGTGTTTGACCGTGCGGAAATGCGCTTTGAGCAGGTCGAGCAGATCCTTGTCCGTGCCCCCGGCGAATCCCTTCGCCAGAAAAGCGCCGCCTTCGGTCAGATTTTCCACGGCGAACCAAGCGGCAGCTTCCACCAGCGCCATGGTGCGCAAGTGATCGGTCTGTTTGTGACCCACTGTGTTGGCCGCCATATCCGACAGGACCAGATCAGCGGGGCCGCCCAGCGCTTCTTCCAGCGCGGCGGGCGCGGCATCGTCCATAAAATCCATTTGCAGGATGGTGACGCCTTCGATTGGTTCGGTTTCGAGATAATCGATTCCCACCACCGTGGCCTGCGGTGCGCGTTTGCGCACAACCTGAGCCCAGCCGCCCGGCGCAATGCCCAGATCGATCACACGTTTGCAGCCTTTCACAAGACCAAAGCGATCATCCAGTTCGATCAGTTTGAAAGCGGCACGGCTGCGCCAGCCTTCATCCATCGCGCGTTTGACGTATGGATCGTTGAGCTGGCGTTCGAGCCAGCGTTGCGAGCTGGCTTTGCGCTTCTTGCCGCTATTCAGGCGGCGCTGCGAATCTTCTCTGCCGCGGCTCATTGCGCTTTCTCTCCTGCCGATTTCAGCTGGCGCAACGCGGCCTGCGCTTCGGAGCCCTCAGCATCGGCTGTCATCAGACTGCGCAAAATGCCTTCGCGAATTCCGCGATCCGCCACGCCGAGACGCGCAGCGGGCCAGAGTTCATTAATCACTTCAAGAATGGCGCAGCCTGCCACAACCAGCTCAGCACGTTCGTGCCCTATACAATCGAGCTTGCTGCGGTCCTTCGGAGACATTTCGGACAGGCGGCGCGAGATATCGAGCATGTCGTCAGTCGGGACGATCAGCCCATCGACCTGCTTGCGATCATAATGCGGCAATCCAAGATGCACGCTGGCGAGCGTCGTTACCGTACCGCTGGTGCCAAGCAGACGCTGATCATCGGCCTTGTGCTGCTGGATGCGTTCGGCGAAATCGGCAAAGCTTTCGCGCACGAGGTCTTTCATCCTGGCATAGCGTGCGAGGCGCTCCTCGGCGCTGCCAACCTCGTGTCCTACCGTCTCGGTCAGGGAGACAACGCCCCACGGCACGCTCTGCCAATCGAGGATGCGCGGCACCGGCGCGCCCGGTTCGATCAGCACCAGTTCGGTGGAGCCGCCGCCAATGTCGAAAATCACTGCCGGACCTATACCGTCTTCCAGCAGGATATGGCAGCCCAGCACAGCGAGACGCGCTTCTTCCTGCGCGCTGATAATGTCGAGCACGACGCCGGTTTCCTTGCGCACGCGCTCAATGAAAGCCTCGCCATTCCTCGCTCGGCGGCAAGCTTCGGTCGCGACTGAGCGGGCGAGGTGGACATTGCGCTTGCGCAGCTTGTCGGCACAGATTTTCAGCGCTCCGAGCGCGCGGTCCATTGCCGCGTCAGACAGTTTCCCGGATTGTGCCAGACCTTCGCCCAACCTCACAACGCGGCTGAAGGCGTCGATCACCACGAAATTCTCATCGGAAGGGCGCGCGATCAGCAACCGGCAATTGTTGGTGCCGAGATCGATCGCAGCATAGGCCTGTTTGAAGGATTTGTGGGGAGGGCGTCTCCAGCTCGCATGATCGCGCTGCTTGCCTGTCCTGCCATCGCCGGGAGCGCGTTTTGAGCCCTGTTTCGGATTGCGGCGGCGGCTATTGTTGGAGCCTGCCTTGCTATCCGCCGTATTCCGGGCCTTCTCGCGACCGTCCGGCGGGAAATGATCCGCCATGATCGTACTTTCTAATCTTCTATACCCGCCACATGTGAGCGGAACCTGATATCAGGCTAGACCAAGCCGCCAATTGACACAAGTTAAGGTAACCACGGGTCCTCGCCAGCCGAAGCAATGGAAGCTAGGAGTGCGCCGATGGATCGCCAGATTCCCACCATTGCNCTATTCGCCAAATTTCCCTCGCCGGGNNGTGCAAAAACGCGGCTAATCCCTGCCGTGGGGGAAAAGGGCGCAGCGCTGGTGCATCGCCGTCTGGTCGAGCGAACCCTCGAAACGATGCGCGACAGCGGCCTGCCCTTTGCCGTGTGGACGACCGGAGCAAGCCATGCTGAATTCGCGGATTGGCTGGGCGCTGACGTGCGGCTGATCGAACAAAGCGAAGGTGATCTTGGCACCAGGTTGGCGCGTGTTCCCGGTCCGGCAATTCTGCTTGGCGCGGATATTCCAGGACTGACGGCGCAGCATTTGCGCGATGCGGCAAGCGCGCTGGAGGAGGAGCCGGTGGTGATCGGCCCGGCCAGCGATGGCGGCTATTACCTGCTCGGATTTCGCGACAAAGTGCCGTTCCTCTGGTCCGACATGCCGTGGGGGACTGAAACGGTTCGAGAGCGCACTGAAGCGCGTTTAGCGGACCACGCGATAGCCTATCGGCTGCTGGGCGAGTTGGACGATTGCGACCGGCCCGAAGACCTCGCCAAATGGCCTGAGTTTGCGCCATGACCAGCGTTTCGATTGTCATCCCGATGCTCAATGAAGAGCGCGCCTTGCCTGCGCTGATCGAACATCTGGCCAAGCTCGATCCCGCGCCGCTGGAAGTGGTTGCGGTCGATGGGGGTAGCGCAGATCGCTCTGTAACACTCGCCGAGGCTGCTGGATGGCGCATCGTTCAAACCGAAGCGGGGCGCGGGCGGCAGATCAATGCCGGGGTGGAGGCAGCGCTCGGGGAATATGTCGTCGTGCTCCATGCCGACACCGTGCCTCTTTCTGACATGGCGGCAGTGATTGCTGAAACGCTGGCGAACTCAGCCATCTCGCTCGCCGGATTTACGCCGATCCTGCGCGGTCCCGACAAGACCCGCTGGATCACCACCGCGCATAATTGGGCGAAGACCTATTATGCGCCGCTATTGTTCCGCCCGCACCTGTTCCTGAAGGGCTGCCGCCTGCTGTTTGGCGATCACGCGATGTTCTTCCGTCGCGCCCAATTCCTCGAATGTGGCGGCTGCGACCCTGATGCCAAGGTGATGGAAGAAGCCGATCTGTGCATTCGAATGACGCGCTTTGGCAGAGTAAAGCTGGTGCCGCGCATCATTGAGACTTCCGATAGGCGCATTGCCGAATGGGGCGCGCTCAAAGCCAATTGGATTTACCTGAAAGTCGGTTTCCTGTGGGGATTGGGCGCGAAGAAGCGGCTGGAGCGGTATTACCCCGACGTGCGCTAGCTTGCGGAAGGCAAGTATCTCCGCTCAATACCGTAAGCGATCAGCCGGTCGAGCCATGCGCTGTCTGTGGGCGGGCAAGTGATCCCGGTGAGTTCACGAAAAGCAGCATCCGGGAAACGCGGATCGCGGGTGAAATANNCNCCGAAAGTGCCCAGCATGCGTTCTGCCAGCATCCGTTCGACGGGGCTTAGACCCGTGGGAGAATAGTAATCCGGGTGAATNACGCGCGGATCGGGAAAATGCTCCACCCGCGCCACGCCATGCGCCAGCTCTGCGGCCTCGATCGGGGTGCTGGCGACCAGATGGAAATAGCCGCCGTTTGCTGCCTCCATCTTCTCCGCCAAAGCCACGATGCCGCCAGCCACGTGGTCGATAGGCACGAGGTCGAGCGTCGATCTCGGAATGCAGGGAAACTGCGTTATCTTGCCGCGCGCCATCAGGCGGAAGACATTGCAGAGCGAAGGGAAATCGCGGATCGCACCGCTCGCGCTGTCGCCCAGCACGATAGAAGGGCGGGCAATGGCAAAAGGCACGCCGCTGGCCGCCACCACTGCTTCTGCCGCCGCTTTGCTGGCTTCATAGCGATTGGTGAACTGCGTGCCTTCGGGCACCGGACCTTCTGCAATTTCGCCTTCGCGCACGCCGCAGACATAGGCGGTGCTGACATGCAGAAAGTTTGCGCCCGCCGCCTTGGCAAAGGCCAGCGCATTGCGCGTGCCTTCGACATTGACCGTGCGAAGCTCTTCCTCCGGCGCATCGAATTCCAGACTGGCAGCGCAATGAATGACGACATCGAATGGCTGCGGTGTCATGCCCATCATCGGCTGGGTGACATCGCCNGAGAGTGTCCGCAGCCCTGCCACTTCGCTTCCATCATTGCCGCGCACTTCGGGCGTGCGCCGCACCATGGCGGTTACGTCATACCCGCGCGCCGCCAGCCGCGCGCAGACTTCGCCGCCGATCAGTCCGGCAGCTCCCGTGACGAGGATTTTCAGCAACAGGCTGCACCACTGCTCGTGTCGCCGGCGCTGGCGCTTTGCCCAAATGGCGCATCGGTCCCGCAGCCGGGAAACACGCCGTAATGGCGCGAGAAATCGCCGATAAAGTCGAAATGTTCGGCAAAGCGCGTGTCCGCCAGCATCCGCCAGCTATTGCCGCAGATCGGGAAGGTGCGACCCGCTTCGATCAGATGGTGCGCATCAAGCTCAAAAACCCGCTCCTGCCCCGGCAGCGTGCCTTTGTAGCGCACCGCCTGCCCGTAATCCTCGCATTGCGGCTCCAGCCCATCCAGCTTGAACAGGCGATAAGTGGCGGAGACGAAATTGATGCCGCCCAGCTTGGCGGCAACTTCGCGATCATTGATGCCGAGCGGACGGTCGGTCACAAGCCGCGGATCGGTAAAGCCAGCGCTCTTGGCCAGCCGGTCAAAATCGCCCCAATAAAGCGCGCCGGACAGGCATTCGCCATGCAGCACCGGATCATTGAGCAGATGCGCGGGAACGCGGCGGTCAGCATAGACGTCGGAGAAATACAGCTCGCCGCCGGGTTTGAGCAGACGATGCGCGGCGCGGAACACCGCATCCTTGTCCGCCACCAGATTGATGACGCAATTGGACACGATCACGTCAAAGCTACCCGGCTCCAGATCCAGCGCGCCCAGCTTTTCAATATCGCCTTCGATAAAGCGGGTGTTGGCGTATCCGAACCGCTCTGCATGCCAATCCTGATGCTCGCGCGCCACGGCAAGCTGTTCGGGCGTCGCGTCAACGCCGGTCACGCTGCCGTTCGGGCCGACCAATTGGGCGAGCAGATAGGCATCCTGCCCGCTGCCCGATCCCAGATCGAGCACATGGCACCCGGCCAGTGCCTGCGGTGTCACCAGCCCGCAGCCGTAATAGCGCGCCTTCACTTCCTCATGCACATTGCCCAAAGCTGCGCGAATATCGGCACCGGGCATTTCAAAAGTGCAGCAGGCATCGGTGCGCAGATCCTGCGATCCGCCGAGCACCTTGCCATAATAATCCTGGGAGTTTTCGAGATTCATGAAACCGGAGCCCTTCTTTGTGCGAATAGTGATCGCATAGACGGTGAGAACTTCGCCCGTCATCCTCAAACGGTTACGAACAGGGATATTCGATGGACTACACACATGATGTGATTGTGATCGGCGGAGGTGCCGCTGGCCTGACCGCGGGGGGCGGCTGCGCGCTGTTCGGCCTGAAGGTCGCGCTGATTGAAGGCCACAAGATGGGCGGCGAATGCCTCAACAATGGCTGTGTGCCATCCAAGGCGCTGATCGCCTCTGCCCGGCGTGCTGCCGAGGCGCGCGAGGAAAAGCGTGCCGGGGTGCAATTGGCTGCGCCGATTGTCGATTGGACCGGCGTCCACGCGCATGTCCACAAGGCTATTGCCGCTATCGAACCGCATGATTCGGAAGAGACGTTCGAAGCGATGGGCTGCGAAGTCATCAAGGAATGGGCGCGGTTCACCGGCCCCAATTCTGTTGAAGTCGCTGGCCGCACGTTGACCGCACCGCGCATTGTGATCGCGACCGGCTCTGGCCCGTTCGTGCCGCCCATTCCGGGGCTTGATGACGTGCCTTACCTCACCAATGAAAACCTGTTTGATCTGGAAGAGCAGCCCGATCATCTCGTCATCATTGGCGGCGGCGTAATCGGCATGGAGATGGCGCAGAGCTTCCGCCGATTGGGCAGCGACGTGACTGTCATTGAACCGGGCAATCCGATGGGCCGCGATGATCGCGATTCGGTGCGCATCGTGGTCGATGTGATGAAGCAAGAGGGTGTTCGTTTTGTCGCAGGCAAGGGCGCCAAGGTAGTACAGGGCGACGACGGCCAGATCACCGTGACCACCGATGGCGGCGAGGATGTGACCGGATCACATTTGCTGGTGGCTGTCGGGCGCAAGGCGCGCGTATCAGGCTATGGGCTGGAAGAGCTGGGCGTGGAACTGGGCCGTAACGGCATCAAGGTCGATGCGCGCCGCCGCACGAGCCTCAAGCATATTTACGCCATTGGCGATTGCCGCGAAGGCCCGCGCCTGACGCATGTTTCGGGCTATGAAGGCTCCAATGCGGTGCTCGAAATCGCTCTCGGCCTGCCAGCCAAGGCTGACTTCAAGGCGTTGCCGTGGTGTACCTATACAGAGCCGGAAGTCGCGCAAATTGGGATGACCGAAGGCGAAGCGCGCGAGGCNTATGGCGACAAGTTGACGGTCATCACCGAAGGCTTCGACCACAACGAACGCGCCATTGCGGAAGGCCTTAACAAGGGCCATCTCAAGGTCATGCTCAAGGGTAAGAAAGTCGTTGGCGCAAGCATTTGCNGCGTGAATGCGGGTGAATTGCTGTTGCCNTTCAGCCAGATGATTACCGGCAAATCGGGCACGTTCGATATGGGCGGGGCGATCATTTCCTATCCTACGCGATCCGAAATCACCAAGGCCGCCGCATTTTCTGCATGGGAGCCCACGGTGTTCGGCACATGGCCTAAACGCTGGGTTGCGTTTCTCGCCAAAATCCGCCGAATGTTCTGATGCACGGACGCTCGCAATCCCGAAATGCCCCCGCTGGCACGTCTCCTTTTACGGTGGATGCCCAGCGGCTGGCGCAAGAGAAATTCACCGACCCATTGCGAACTGCGGATGGCTCACCGCGAGCGAGAGTGGCGCTGCGCCAGCTCGACACGCTGTGGTTCGCAACCGGCACGCTGTGCAATCTCGCCTGTGCGAATTGCTATATCGAGAGCAGCCCGACCAATGATGCGCTGATCTATATGGGCGCCGCGCATGTCGCGCGCTTCCTGGATGAGATCGCTGACCGGAATGTCCGAGAAATCGGCTTTACTGGCGGTGAGCCATTCATGAACCCGGACATCATCGCGATGATCGAGGACGCCTTGGCGCGCGGGCATGAAGTGCTGGTGCTCACCAATGCGATGAAGCCGATGCGCCGTCACGAGGCGGAGTTGCTGCGGCTGCGCGCGGCCTATGGCGATATGCTCACCCTGCGCGTTTCCATCGATCACCACACACGCGAAGTGCATGAGGCAGAGCGCGGACCGGGTAGCTGGCAGCCGATGCTGGGCGGCCTGCGCTGGCTTTCGGCGCATGGTTTCTCCATCGCCGCTGCCGGACGCAGCATGGCAGGTGAAACCGAGGCGTTGGCGCGCCGGTCCTACGGTCTGCTGTTCGCCGAAAACGACATTGTGATCGACACCTCAGACGCGGCGCGGCTGGTGCTGTTTCCGGAAATGGACGCCGATGCCGACGTGCCCGAAATCAGCACGGGCTGCTGGGATATTCTGGGCAAGTCACCCGCTGACCAGATGTGTGCGAGCAGCCGCATGGTCGTTCACCGCAAGGGCGAGCCTGCCCCGCGCGTGGTCGCCTGCACGCTGCTGCCGTATGATCTGGGCTTCGACCTTGGCGACAGCGTGGCAAAGGCCGACTGCGACGTGCCGCTCAACCATCCGCATTGCGCGCGCTTCTGCGTTCTGGGCGGGGCAAGCTGTTCAGCATAGGGCACTTTTGCACCTCTGGGCGTAGTGCCTTCATGATCCGCTTGGCTCTCGCCTCCGCCGCCTCGCTCGCGCTGCTGTCCTCCGCTGCCCCGGCGTAGCGATCCATTGACGGGACGTATCTCGAAATCATCGCTGCTCCTTGTGGCAATGCCCGCTGCGGAGGGATTGCCCGGGATCGTGCGCCGCAAGCCGGGAGAGCCCAATCGCAACGTGCACAATGACAATCTCGCGCTACGTCACGCTGTTCTGCCGCACAGTCAACTGGACTGCGGCTTGACTGATGCGCCACTTGACCGAATCCGGCTCACGATATAGAGGGCCGCGCTTCACGGTATTGCCCTGTCCTCTAATGGTAAGAGAGCGGACTCTGACTCCGTCAATCAAGGTTCGAGTCCTTGCGGGGCATCCATCGTATCTTCAACGCAGCAAGTGTCTACGGCAGCCCTGCTGCGCATCCAGAATTGTGCTCGATCATGGCGGAGGCGTCCAGACGCGCTACGCCCACCTCTCCTCGATATCGGTAAGTGCCGGGCAGTCTGTCAGCGAGGGCGACATGATCGGACGATCCGGGGCGACTGGCAGATCAACCGGCCCGCATTTGCATTACGAAATCCGCATCGACGGCGCATCGGTCAATCCGCTGCCGCCATCTTGAA
>JGI24025J20009_10000795_pt1 | contig 24483 bp, 26 predicted proteins | sample Cruoilmetagenom3_FD_20009 | JGI IMG/M metagenome (IMG submission 20009) | reverse complement strand
ATCGTCTACATCATCTACATCCGCTTCTCCGATCCCGAGTACTGGAAGATCGGGACGCGAGAAGTGGTGATGATGGCGCTCGGCGCGGCGCTGTACGGCCTGCTCAGCCTGGCCTTCAACACTATCCCTGTGCCTTCGGTGAGCCTGGTGGCCCTGCGGCCGGTGGTCGCCATTCCCGTCTTCTTCGGCATGGCCTTCGGCCCCGCCGTGGGCTTCTTCACCGGCGCGGTGGGCAACATCCTGGGCGATGCCCTCACCGGCTGGGGAGTCTACCCCGCTTGGGACATAGCCAATGGCCTGATGGGCCTCGTGCCAGGGCTGGCGGCGATGTACTTCACCCGCAAGCAAAAGGTGAACACCCGCACGCTGTTCATCATCTCCGCCATCGTGCTGATCATCGCCGTGCTGCTGCCCATTGTCTTCCCCAGCATCGCCCATCCTTGGACGGGCGAAGCAACATCGGAGTTCAGCGGCTGGTGGTGGATCATGCTGGTGATCCTGGTCGTCACGGCGGTGCTGGCCTTGGCCCCGCAGTACTGGTCCATCGTGGCTGTGCTACTCACGCTGCTCATGCTCGTCGTGGGCATCATCAACCGCTCATGGCTGATGATCGTGTGGTCGCTGTTCCAGGCCGTGCTGGTCATCTTCCTGTTCACCCGGCGGCAGGCAATCACCGCCTGGCTGTCGGATGAAGACACGCGACGGATCGTCATCTGGGGCACGTTGGGGATGATCGTCGGCTATGGCTTCGCCGCCTTCGCCGACATCTTCATCAACGGCTACAGCTTCGCGACCGCCTTCGTCGGCGAGTTCATACCTGCTGCCGGCCCCAACATCCTCTTCTCAGCCATCCTGACGCCGCTGCTGTACGCTGCCTGGCAGCAGGCAAGAGGACGAGCAGGGCGGTAGGTTAGGGAAAGTCTGGCGATGCTGATCACCTGGAAGTACAAGGAACGCGATACGATCATCCAGAAGTTGGACCCGCGGGCGCGCGTCATCTTCCTGATCTGCGTCATGCTGGCCATCATGCAGTTCTGGGACTTGCGCTTCATCGCCTTCTTCCTGCTGCTGGGGGTAGTGCAGTTCGTACTGGCCAAGCTGACTTGGCAGGAGACGCGCCGCTTCTGGCTGGTGATCGGCATCATCACCACCGTCCTGTCGTTAGCAACAGCTTTGACGGGGCGGGGTGAGGCCGGGGTGTACGCGGACACGCACTTCCTCTGGGAACCTGCGCCGTTCCACCTCCTCGGCCTCACCCTCCGCCCCCGCCTCAGCGCCGAGCGGGTGATGTACCTTTTCAGCCAGATCACGCGCATCGTCAGCTTCGCTCTCCTGGCGGTGGTCTTCCCCTACACCATCCACCCCGCCCGGTACGGCATCACCTTCCGGCGGCTGGGCCTCCCCGACAAGCTCGCCTTCGCCGTTGACCTGGCCTTCCGTTTCATCCCCTCGCTGGGACGCGATTTCACGGTCACAATGGATGCGCAGAAAGCCCGCGGCTACGAGCTAGAGCGGGTGGGGGGTGGGCTGATCGGCCAGATCCGCAACATGGCCCCGCTGCTCATCCCCATCACCATCGGCTCCGTGGTGGGGGGCGAGGAGGTCGTTGACGCCATGGACCTGCGGGCCTTCGGCACTGGGCCGCGCACCTGGCTGACAAAGTTGAAATACGAACCCAGGGACTACATGCTCATCGGTTTCAGCCTTGTACTGCTGATCGGTGCGCTCATGCTGAATCTCCTGGACATTGGAGAGCTGTGGGTGCCGATGTGGCTGCAGGAGTTGGCCGCTGGAGGCTGAGGCTGCCACAGAGCCAGAACGAAGCCGAATCAAAAACGCCGAGGCAAGAGCCTCGGCGTTCGCCGTCTAGGGTCCGAAGCGCCGATAATCCTCTGGCGTGTCAATGTCGAACGGCAGGGGGGCATCGAAGGCCACTCGCTCCACCGACTGTTGGAACCGCTCAATGAGCACCCGCCCGCCCACATCGCCGCACAACTGGCCCAGCTCAGCGAAGGCCGCGCGGTCGAACAGCACCGGGTTGCCCCGCTGTCCGCGATAGCTTGGCACGACGATGGGAGCCAGCGTCTGCCGGTGGCGCTGCACCAGCGCTTCGATGACCTCCGGCGTCACTTCTGGCTGATCGCCCAGGAGGAAGAGGGCCGCGCTCACGCCGGTCGGCAAAGCGGCCAGTCCCGCCCGCACGCTGCTGCTCTGCCCCTCCGCCCATGCCTCGTTGACTACCACCCGCACGGTCCGATCGCTCACCGCCGCCGCCACTCGTTCTCCCTCGCAGCCCACGACGACGATCACCTCATCAATACTCCCAGCCGCAAGCGCCCGATCCACCACCTGGCCCAGCAGCGTCGTCCCGCTCCAAGGCAGCAGCAGCTTGGGCTGGCCGAAGCGGGTCGCCCCTCCTGCAGCCAGGACGATGGCCGCCGTGCGTCCCCACACTTCCCGCGCTGGATCGTCAGCCTCCGTTGCGCCGAGTACTACGTTGTCTATCGGTGTCTTCTCAAGAAGTAGGGGCGAACCCTTGCGGTCGCCCTTCTGGGCAGGCGCAAGGCCTGCCCCCACCTGAAGCAGCAGCCGGGCGACCTGCCGCGCCGTGGCAAGCTGCTCTCCCGTCTCCACCTTGTTGAGCAGAGGGACGACGCGAGTACTGGGCGGCACGCCCCGCCGTCCGCCTTCAGGATGCGCCAGCACTGTCGCCACCATCTCCGGCGTGATGGGATCGCCCAGCGCCCCGCCCGCCAGGGCAGCGATGCGTTCCGGGCGGTGGACGCTGGCTGCATCCAGTGGCCGGCCGACGGCCTCGATCCCGGCCATGGGCACGACCAGGGTGGTGCAGGAGGGGATGACCGGCTCGTGCTGCGCGGGCGCCTTGAAGGGCTTCATGCGCGCCCCGTCGGCCTCGATGATTACCGCATCCACAGACGGTAGCGCGACGATGCGCTCCACCAGCGTTGGCTCGACCCCGTATGCTTTGTTTCGTGCCACATCTATGCCGCCAACGATCAGCACATGGCCATGCTGCTGCAGTGTCTGAGGCAGGTGGGCCAGCAGAGCGTCTTCGTCCTGTACGATGAGATGATGCGAAGCGGCGGCCATCTGGGTGACGAAGATGCGCGTCGTGGTGGTGGTCACCACGCGCAGGCCGTGGGCGGTCAGCTCCCGCGCCAGCCGGAACATGACCGACGTCTTGCCGCCCCCGCCGACGAGGGCGACGACCTCTTTGCGCTGCCAGCGTAGTGCGTGGGACAGGAGCATCGTACTATGCACTCCAGCGGCCCGAGAGTGCGGCTTCCAGGCATTGCTCCAGCGTGCCAAAGCGCACATGCACGCCGGAGTGCGCCGGCGCGTAGCAGGCGGTCTTAGCAGCATTGGTAGCCACGCTGCGGATGCCCAGGATGCGCAGGGGAGCGACGACGGTGCAGGTGTCGGCCACCACGCGACCGCCCGCCGACTCGATGCTCTGCACCCAGCCCTCAGCCACTGCCGCCTCCCTCGTGCGGCGGGCCGTGGTCACCCAGAGTTGTGTCTGCAATCGCCGTCCGCGCACGAGGTCAGCCACCTGGACGATCTCAGCGAGGCTGGCGTGCGGGCAGCCGATGCTCACCAAATCAATATCCAGCACGTCCGCATCGTTCATGGCCTCGTAGGCTGTTTTCAGGTTGTCCACGACGATGTGCCGAGCATCGACGCGGAGCAGCGATTCGCCAGCGTCCACAGCCTCGGGCGTGTATCCCGCAATGTGGAAAAGGGCCACGGCGCCGTAGGCGGCCAGCGAAGCTCCCAGCGTCTTCAAGCGATCTACGGCCTCGCCGCCGTAGGTGATGTCCCGGGGCAGCAAGGGCAGCCACTGTCGTAGGTCAGCGAAGCAAGGCACGCAGCCCCCCACCCGCTGCCCCACGATCTGGCCCAGGGCACCAAAGTCGGCTACACTGTGCAGCGGGCAGGTCACCTCCACCACGTGCGTTGCCCTGCGCCCCTCGTCCAGGTGATAACCGAACCGGGCCGTGCGCCCAACGATAGCCGATGCCAGCGCGCTGGGGCCGCCCTCGCGGTTCGTGCGCGCTCCCAGGACGCTGTTGGCGAAGACAACGGCGGAGGATTCGGCCCAGGCCAGATGCTGGCCTCGCTGCGGTATGTGGTCTGGCAGCAAGTACGGCGTACAGGTCAGCTCAGGCGTCACGCCCATACGCTGGAAGGCCTCAATGACCTCAAGCTGCGGCTCGCCAAAGTCGGCGGGAATGCCCATCTCGCGCCAGCGGGCGGCCTCCATGCCCATCGGGTTAAGCCAGGCAGGCACCCGTGATCGCGCTCCCTCATCAGCCCAGCGATCGAGAAATTCAAGGCCCGCGTCGCCCAGGTTCTTGTAGCTGACGCCCGAGATGTGCGCACTGGCGATGGGGACAAGCTCCGTCGCGCCGTAGATGCGGCCCAGCGTGACTACGATCTCCATGGCCTGCTGGACGCCAGTACCCTCTGCGCCGTTGAGCAGGGCCCGTTCTTCGGGCGTGAGATGCAGGGTGCTCACAAGACGCCCTCCGCTGCCTCGCTACCGGGTGCGGTTGATGAGATGATCCAGCAGCAGGAAGATGATCACAGCGATCACCAACAGCAGCAGGGCAAACTGCCAGGGCGTGAGGGGGACAATGAAGACGAAGCGCACCTTCCGCCAGACGAGATAAAGGGCGACGACCAGAGCGATGGTGAAGAGCAGACTTCGATGGCGAGGGCGCATGTAAGATCCTCCTGGTGGTGTTGTGTGAATTCACTCGAAGCGTAGGGGCTCTGACCTTGCCTCCAGGCGGGCGCGCAAGGTGGCTTCGAGCTGCGCAGCCGAACGAAAGAGTACTGTGGGCATCCCCAGCGCTTCGGCAGCGCGCACGTTGCGTTCCTTGTCGTCCACGAGCAGGCAAGCCGTAAGCGGCAGCCCCAGCCACTCTGTGGTCAGTTCGAAGATGCGAGGGTCGGGCTTGCGCAACCCCACCAGCGCCGAGATGACAACGACATCAAACAGTCCCTTGACTTCCGGCAGCTCCCCCAGAAGATCCGCTAGGCCGGGTAAGGCGTTGGAGCAGAGCGCAAGACGGTAGTGGCTGCGTAGGCGCTGCGCTACGGCGACTATGTCGTCGTTGATCACTTCGAGGTGGAACGGATCGCCCTTGAACCGGAAGAAATCAGGCGGCAGGCGGCTTTCCAGCTCAGCTCCGACGCGGGCCCAGTGTTCTTCGGGGGAGATGATTCCCGTGGAGGCCAGTTCCCAGGCCTCACCGGCGAACAGGCGGTTCTGCATCGTTCCTGACGGCCAACCCAGGAGGGCATCGAACTCCCGTAAGCGAGTGTAGGAGCGCTCGCCGTGCGTAAAGACGCCGCCAAAGTCGAAGATCACCGCCTGGATCATAGCTCCCTCACCAGCACCGGCACGCGCCGGCCCGCGCGCTGGAAGTCAAAGCGTTGATAGAGATGGTGAGAGGCGACGTTGCTCTCCTGTGTGTTCAACCTGACGGTAGCTGCACCGGCAGCCCGACAGTAGTCCAGAGAATCGGCCAGAAGCTGGCTGCCGATTCCCCATCCCTGGAAATCGGGGTGCACGGCCAGTCGGACAATGAATCCGGTTTCCCCCACTACGTCGCTGACGGCATAGCCCACCGGCTGCTCCGCCTTCTCAGCGATTGTGGAATGGCCTGTGGTGACCAGCAGTTCCATGAAATGCCCTCGGTCGAAACGCCAGAGGGGATCGAAGGCAGCGCTGTCTAACGTTAACAGAGCGGACAGATCACCCCCACAGATGGGACGGAGGACCGCCTGCGGCTTCTGAGGAGGCGGTGTCGGAGCAGTAGGCCGTTCCAGGTAGACGATTCTGTCCACAAGGTTGAAGCCAGCACGCTGCAGCGTCGGCACGAGCCAAGGAGCGGCACCGAGGCAGACCAAGGCCGCCGTGCCCTGTTCCTTCAAGTCGCGCATGACTGGAACCAGCAGTGTTCGCACGCCCGTATCCACCCGCCAGCCGTTGATCAGCGCCAGGCCTCGCAGGTCCGCCACGGAAGAAAAGCGGGGTGTGACGCAGAGAAACCCCCGAAGGGTGTCGGCAGCATCGGCCAGCCACACTCTGTTCTGAGCCAGAAGATACCCCAGATCCTCATTGCCAAAGGAGGTATATTGCCGAAGCGCCCGATCGAGCAGTCTCAGCATTCGTGGCGCATCGGCCACGCCTGCCTGGCGTACTTGGGTCAGAATCCTAGGCATGCCCTCTCCTCTTCGCCTATGCTCAGAGCAAGTATGCCATGAACTGCCTTCTTCGTCAAATGGCAACAAGAAAGCCCCTCCGCCTGTCGGAGGGGCTCTTCAACGGTACATGGCGGCGCCCAGACTTGAACTGGGGACACCGGAATTATGAGCTCCGTGCTCTACCAACTGAGCTACGCCGCCCAGAAGCCGAATAGTCGCCCAGTCGAGCAATCGCTTGGGCGCCTGAGCGTGCAAGTGACTGTATTCGACCAAGCGACCACACAACCAGTAAGGTAGCGGGGGCAGGACTCGAACCTGCGACCTTTGGGTTATGCGTACCACTACAGCTTTCGCTGCCTGGCTGAACCAGTTTGTGGTCTGGACTTTCCCTTCACCCTCGGCCGAACCGTTAGGGTGCCTGCCGTCAAGTCTCTACACCTTCTCTGATCGTTCTGCGACGTTCAGAGCTTGGCTCGGGATTACCACCGCCTAAGGCTTCCCCGACTTTGACAGGTTTCACACACGAGTTTCCCCGTGTGCAGCCCATTGCAAGATTAACTCCCAAGCGTCACGATAGTTAGCGGAACGCGGTTTTCGCTGACGCTTGCCAGCTTCGACCATATGAATCTCACTGGCATAGCTGGTGAACACATCTACGGGGAAGACGTAGAACAAGTCCAAGTCTGGGATATGCACCACGGCGAAGTCAAAATCTGATGGCTGATACACATCTCGAATCATCGAGCGCCGGTTCGTTTTTGTCCGACGATTGTCAACCACATAGTTTTGACGCGCCCTGTCAAACCATGCCCGTTTGACCTGGATCTTGATGAGCATGCCCTCTACGTCGAATACTAAGTCATAGGGCAGCCAATCCCCAACAGGGGTGAGAACTCCCCAACCGCGCTTCAGTGCTTGAAGAATGGCTGACTGCTCGGCAATATCTCCCCTCAACTTCGTGTTCATTTGTTAATCCTGCGGTTGAGCCCAACGAGCTGCCACTGCTCCACCCCGCAACATTGCACGGATTATACTCAGATTGTCCCTACTCGGCAAACGGCGACGACAGGTCGTGCACAGGCTGTCGTCGTATCTCCCGTCTGCTTACCGTCGCTGGACCAGCCAGTCGCGTCCCGATGCAAAGCTCTGTCGGTGGTTCCAGTCAGTCTGGGCTGAAGAAGAGGTCCCACCACTGCTGCCAGAAAGGCGTATCGGCGGACACGCTTGCCTGTTCCGCCTTCTGCTCGGTCAAAAGGTCGGGTGGCAACTGGAACACCGTGTCACCCGGACGCGCACCGAGACCGTCTCGTACCAGGCTTTCCTTTTCCCTATCTATGTCGCGTCTGGCCTCCTCAAGCCGCTCGCCTTTCTTCTCCAGCCCCGCCAGTCTCGCTTGGGTCTGTTCCAGTCTAGCCAAGCTGGACATGTACTCATTAAACTGTCTGAACACTCCGATGCCAAAATACAGGCAAAGCGCCAGAAAGACCACCAAAAGAACCTGAGAAGGCGTCGAGAGCGATCGATACCACGGCCCCTTTTTGGTCATCGCACTCCCTCCAGGAGACGCTGATGTGCTGGGGGATCTCCCCCCTGCTGGCCTCTGTGAAAGCAAATCCCAGCTCGCTAACCGACCTGGGATCCCGTCACGTGGTGCCGAAGGTGGGATTCGAACCCACATGGGCGCTAGGCCCACTGCGCCCTGAACGCAGCGCGTCTCCCTGTTCCGCCACTTCGGCATTGCTATCTTGAGTTTATCATCACTTGATGTTCTTGTCAAACTGCGGTTTGCTTCCTCACTGTCTTGTTCGCCTCTGCCCGGGAACGTTTCGCTCTACAACTTCGCGGAGTCCGATGCGCCGCGTGACGATGTACCAGTCAGCAACGGTGCGAAACCGGTCGCTTGGCTCGTTCAGCCGACCCAGCGTGACATCCTTGATCTTCTTGCTTACGCCGTAGCTGTAAATGGGATGGAAAAGGGGCAAGGCAGGCAGTTCCTCGGCGAAGATGTCCTGGAATTCCCGGTAGAGAGCCATGCGCTGGGCCTGATCGCCAGTCATCCTGGCCTCTTCCATAATCTCATCCGCCCTTCGGTATGACCAGCCAGCGTAGTTCTGTCCCCCTTCCATCTGTGTGGAATGCCAGAGGGGATAGGGATCGGGATCGCCGGAAAGCTCCCAGCTTACCAGGGCAGCATCGAAGTGCCGGGGATAGAGGAAATCGCTCACCAGGCCGGCGAAGTTCACTGGCTGCGGCACGGCGCGCACGCCTACCTCAGCCCAGTTAGCCGTGATCATCTCCAACATCCGCACGCGCACAGCGTCATCGTCGCTGAGCACAATGAACTCCAGCCTCTGTTCGCCCTTCTCGCGCACACCGTCTCCATCGGCATCTCGCCAGCCGGCCTCCTCCAGAAGCGCCCTGGCCTGATCGGGGTCATGATCGTAGCCTCGCACTTCCTCGTGATAAGCCCAGGTGCGAGGCACCATGGGAGTGTGAGCCAGCAGCCCCTCTCCGCCGGTCGCCTGGTCAATCAGCGCCTGCCGGTCCAGGGCATACAGCAGCGCCTGGCGCATCTCTTTCTCTTGCAGGAGCAATGTGTTCGGGTTGTCCAGGTTCAGCAGTATGGCCACAAATCCAGCCAGCGGAGCAGAGAAGATGTTCACATCCTCGCGAACGGCTGCCCAGCCGAGGTCGCCGGGCAATATGCGGCTGATCCCGTCCACCTCACCGCGCTCGAAGGCCGCGTAGATGCTCTGGTGGTTCGGGTAGAAACGGAACTCCACCGCGTCGAGATAGGGGGTCGTCCCTCGATGGTAGGGATTGGGCTCAAGGACAGCGTGGACGGCGTCCAGTTCCGTGAGTCGGAAAGGCCCAGTGCCCACCGGTCGTACGTTGAGCTGGGCGCGAGGCATGAGCCGGGCTGGAACCTCCTTCCAGAGGTGGGCGGGCAGCAAACCGATGGTGGTATAGTCCAGAAAGGGCGTGAAAGGGTTGGAGAGAGCAAGACGGACCGTATGGTCATCCAACCTCTCCACTTGCACGCCGCTCCAAAGCTCTCTCAAGTCGGGGATGCCTTGAAACTCGACATCCTGCATGGCCTTGACGGTGTAGAGCACATCATCGGCGGTGAAAGGGATGCCGTCGTGCCACTGCACATCCTGGCGCAGGTGAAAGGTGTAGATGAGGCCATCTGGGGAGATCTCCCAGCGTTCCGCCAGCGCGGGGACGACGTTGCTCTGCTCATCGAAGGCCGTCAGCCCCTCGAAGATGAGTCCGCAGAGATCCCGATCCACACTGTTGTAGTGACCAAGGAGCGGATTGACGTATTGTGGATTGCCAGCCAACCCTTCCACGTACACACCCCCCTGATCGGGGACAGTGACCGCGTTAGGGGGATAATCCAGGTAGTAGGCGAGCAGAGCGGCCAACAACGCCAGGCCCAACAGGGCGATAACCGTCTGCCAACGGATGTATTTGCCCAAGGTCCAAACTCAGGAAAACGGCAGTGGAGAACAGAATCAGTGGTATCGTCTGCTCAGCCGGAAATAAGAACCGTGACGATCGCCACAATGAAGAAAAGGGCGCTCAGCGCGATGGTGGCCTGGAACATGGTCTTCTCCACCCCGCGGCGGGTCTTGTACACTCCTCCCTCGCCGCCACCAAAGATACCGCCTAAGCCCCCTCCCTGGGCTTGCAGCAGGATCAAGGCGATGAGGGTTCCAGCTACGACGATCTGTATGATGTAGAAGTAGGTAAGCACAATTATGTCCCTCCGTTGCAAAGTGGAGCCATTATACCACTGTTTGCCGGTATGGAGCAAACTTCAGCGGGTGCCTCCCACCGGCAAGGCGGCGCCCCCTTCTTCCGTTACAACGATCTCGCCATCCGGCCGGGCTTCGACTTTCCACCAGTGGCAACAGTCGGCAGGGCAGTCATCGGGCATTGCTCCAAGAGACGGTACGTTCCAGCGGTACATGAACGTGACGACGACGATCTCCTGTTGAATTTCCGCCTGCGTCATGCGGATGACACCTTCGCCTCCCGACAATGCCTCAAACGGTCCTCCTCGCGGGCCGGCGGGCAGGGGGAATTGGGCGGGTTCTGTCACTGCGGGGAGCAGTTGACGGGCCTCCATCGCGGCCCATCCGACGTTGCCTATGGGCACCTGGTCGAAGCGCCAGCTTGCGAGTAAACCGTTGACTGCTGCGGCGGTTTCATCGGAGCCATTTGGCCTGCAGTATACCTCCAATCGCAAATGCTCTCCCCATTTGCAGAAGTTAACCCATGTGACGCCCCTACCCTCTCGACAGTCCTCTTGCTTCCACAAGCCTCCCAGATCCTCCTGCTTGTACTCAGGACCGTACGATTCCGGCGGCGGGGGGATTCCACCGCCAGAATTGATGAGCACGACATATGCCTCCTTCTCGGGAACCTGGCCGAGAGTGCTCTCATGGCTGTACGTCGTTGTGGTGCCTTTTCTGACCGCTGGAGCCCAGAAATCGGACTCCCCCCAACTGTTGAAGGCCACCAATCCGAAGAACGGCCGCGCTAGGTATTTCGGGCCTTCAGCCGCTGCCCAGCCTGGAGGCAGGGTGACCTGAAGGTGGAACTGGTCCGAGCGAAAGGTAACGGGAGCAGGCGTGGGAGTGTGCTCGAGGTCTATCCCCAGGGGGCTGCAGGCAGCCAGTGGCAGACTCAAGAGAACAAACAAGATCCAGCGTCGCATGGTGATCTTCTCCCATTTGTGAACATTCAGTCTCAGTGGATCGTAATCTGCTCTCGCCGGACTGTTAAGTTCGGCCAGAAGGCGGCAGACGCGGCCATCCACTGTGAGCTTTCGCGATCTACTGGCCTATATGCAGACCGCCGAAGAGGCTTTGATCATCTCCCAAAACAGCAGCAGCGTGCTGCCGTAGCGACGTTGGTCTACGAGCTCCAGGTGCTGCAACTCCAGCTCCTCCTGTTCCTTGGGATGGATCTGAACGATGACCTGACCACCCTCGGCCAGCAACGACGAGCGGGCATCTATGGCTTGCAGCGCCTTCACCCACAGCCTGCGATACTGAGGCGGGGCGACGTAGATCACGTCGAAGGGCCCCAGCTCGGGCCGCCGCAGGAAGGTGAAGGCGTCGCCCGGTACCACATGAGCCCGCTCGGCCAGCTCGGTGCGGCGCAGGTTCTCGCCGATGGTGCGCAGCGCCTGGCGGTTGATTTCCACGAACAGCACCTCGGCTGCGCCGCGGCTCAGCGCTTCAATGCCCACGCTGCCGGTGCCGCTGAAGAGGTCCAGGAAGCGGCAACCGCCCACCTGCTGGCCCAGCGTATCGAAGAGGGCGGTCTTGACGCGATCGGTGATGGGGCGCGTATGCTGACCCGGAACCGACAGCAGCTTGCGCCCCTTGGCGCTGCCAGTGATGACGCGCATCATTCCCGCCAGAGTTGCCGACGGAACTGCCACAGCTCGCGGAAGGCACGGCTGATCACGTCCCAACGGGCACCCGTCTGCGAGCCAGCCACACGCGGCAGGTGGCTGACGGGCACTTCGGAGATTGTGTGACCCGAACGCTTGGTGCGCACCAGAAACTCGGCGCTGAAGGTCGCGCCGCGGGAGCACACGGTGGGACCGACCTTCTCGAAGAGGTCACGAGGAAACAGCTTGAAGGCACAGTCGATGTCGCGTGCGGTGTAGCCGAACAGGAGGGTCACCACCGCGCTCCAGCCCCAGCCGAAGAGGACCCGAAGGAAAGGGTCGCGCCGCGGCGCCCGGTAGCCGACGACCATGTCTGTCTCATCCTTCTTCGCCAACAAGCGGTCAATCTCATCCAGACTGAACTGACGGTCAGAATCGGTGAAGAAGATGAGGTCCTTGCAAGCATTGCTGAAAGAAGTGTAGACCGCTGCGCCATATCCCTGGTTTACCTCGTGATGCACCGGCTTCAGTTCCGGATGCTGCTGGGCGAGCTCCTCCAGAACCTGACCGGTGCGATCTTTGCTGCCATCGTTGGCGACTACGATCTCAAAATCATCGAAACGGGGCCGCATGACAGCCAGGACGTCGGCCACCATCTCGGCGGTATTTTCTTCTTCATTATAGGCGGGCATGCATACGGACAAACTAGGCATCATATCACTCCAACCGATGGCGAGGAGTTGCACTCCGAGCCTTTACTCGGGAGTATGACTCCCTCACATTGAGACAAGCAGCTTCAAGGTTTAGCCGAAACTGCGATCCCATCACCCCTCTTCTGGGCGGCGATGAGCCGCAGCTTGGCCGAACGCGGGAGGCGGTGCAAGGCCGCCTCGCGGCGCTGTGCGCTCCCGCGGTCCGGCTGGTGTTCCCAATAGACCAAGCGCACAGGGCGGCGGCCACGAGTGTAGCGAGCGCCTCGTCCGGCATTGTGAGCGGTCAGTCGTTGTTCGAGATCAACGGTCCAGCCGCTGTACAGCGTGCCATCAGCGCACTCGGCGATGTAGACGTAGGCCATTGCTGGAATCACAAGGCGGTGCGGCCACCGAGACCGAAGAGAGAATGAAAGAAGCCGGGCGGGCGGGGAGTCCCTGGTCTCTCCGCCTCGTCCCAAAGGCCGCTTGCCCTGTGCCGAAGCCACAGCAAGCGGGCTTTCATCACCTCTTCGAAGGCAACTTCCAACTGCTCAGCGTTGCCAGAGACAATGGTCTCTCTCCACTTCTGCAGGTTCTCCACGAAGGTGTCAATCCAATGAACGATGTTCTGACGATTGTATAGGCAGGCATCACGGAAGATCTCTGGCATCTCAGAGGCGAACTGCGTACCGCTCTCGTACTGACCGCCGGCCAGCCTGCCCATGTCCCGCCAGGAATTGCTGCCAGTGGTGCTGTGTAGCAGCACCGCGGCCAGAACCGCCGGTAGGTGATCCACCGCTGCCATCAGCCCATCATGTTCGGCAGCGTCCAGGAAGTGGGGTCGCGCACCGATCCGCTCCACCAGGCCTGAAGCCAAGCGCACCGCATCCGGCGCCGCCGTGGCCGTGGGGCAGAGGCAGTACAGCGTGTCCTGCAAGAGATCTGCCGATGCTTCGCCGGAGCCTACGCCCGCCGCGCTGATCACCGGATCGCCGCCCACGAAGTTCACGCTGTTGGGCAGGATCTCCTCAGCCCAGCGCAGGACGGGCGACTTGAGACTCGCCGTGTCCGTCAGCAGCGCGCCGGGCTCAAGATGGGGCGCAATGACTTCCAGTGTGTCCCTGATGGCCGCTACCGGCAGGGCCAGGATGATGACGCTGGCCCCTTCGCAAGCGTTGATCAGATTCCAGTCGGTGCTGTCCACCGCCTTACGCTTGCGGGCTGCGCCGGCCGCCTTCGGCTCCTTATCGTGACCCACAAGCTCGTAGTTCCTGGTGCCTTTGCCTAGCGCCAGGCCTATTGAGTTGCCAACGAGGCCCAGCCCCACGATGGTTATCTTTGTCTTTGTCTTTGCCATTGTCTACTCCACGATTGTTCTATCTGCAAACTTCTCGGATGGGTGTTCAGTACTCATCGTCTGCGGCTTGCAGCGCGGCCAGCCAGCGGTTCAGCGGCAGCGGCAAGCTCGCCTCCTCCGCCTCCTGGTGATAGCGGACCAGCTCCACGGTGGCTGCAGCACAGCCGGCGGCTTCGGCCAGTTCGGCCCCGCGCTGCGGATGGTGCAGTTGCAGCCAAAAGGGATAGCGCCACGTGCTGGGGTCGGGCGAGGCCAGGCGGTGAAGCCAGCGCGGACACAACGCTTGCAGCAACACCACTACGACCCGGTGCCAGATGCGGACCCCCTCGGCCTTGGCGATATCATGCAGCAAGGCCGCCGCCAGCAACTCTGGCGCATCTTCGCCTCGCGCTTGCAGCCCGTACAGCACATTCAGGCCGTGGCGCTGATCCTGTCGCGGCATGTGGTAGAAGAGCGCTGCGGCCGGCGCTGGCAGGACACGTGCCACCAGCGCTCGTTCTTCCAGGCTCACCCGCGCCGTCAACGCCCGTCCAAACTGCCGTACACGGTACCAGACAGCAGGCATGTGTCTAGGAGGTCAGGATATACCAGCACAGCCCGCTGCCGAAGATCCACCGGCACAGTGTCAAGGCAGGGGGAGTCAAGATCCTGCCCAGTATGGGCACGAAATTGTCAGCGATGATGAGTATCATCAGCAAGCCAGGCCCCATGGCCCGCGACCGCTCCCAGAAGTCGGCCCAGCGCCGCGCCCAGTCGGTGCGCACCGCGGTCAATGCCCCTAGCAGGACGCCGTGACCATCCAGCGGGAATATGGGCAACAGGTTGAATACCGCCAGCGAGATATTGATCCAAGCCAGCGTTGTGAGAATGTCCCACAGCAAATCAGGAATGGACCCCAGGGGCAGCAGCCGCAGTGGCAATGCGACCAAACTGGCCAGGACAAGGTTAGATGCCGGCCCAGCCACAGCTATCAAGCCGCCGCCCGTGCGCGGATCGAGGCGCAGATTGCGAGGATTGTAGGGCACCGGCTTGCCCCAGCCGATACCGAAGCCGGCCAACGAGCTCACGAGGATCATGATCGTTCCCATAGGATCCAGGTGAGCGAGTGGATTCAAAGACAGGCGGCCCATTCGCTGTGCGGTGTCATCGCCCAAGAGGAAGGCTGCCCAGGCATGGGCGAATTCGTGCACGTCGATGGAGATCAGCAAAGCCACCAGGGAGATGATTAGAGATTTGACATCAAGATCGAGGTTCACGCCTGACTACATCCCTTCTACAATAATCAGCTATCGCTTGCACTTGCTCTGCCCCACAGGCCCGGCGGGGATAGACAGCATCATTATAGCACAGGCGAGCCGTTTAGAGAAAACGGCAAGCGCGACCGGTACGTCATCTTTGACCTTTCCCAGGTCAAGATGAACTTCGGCCGTTGCTGGACAAGTTAAACGCCAAACGAACGGCATTGCCCTGGCCCAACAACCCCGTCGTGCAGTTCAGCATTGCTCAGGACAAGCCGCTCCATCCGGTGACGAAGCCTGAAAAATCGCCCAGACCGATCGGTTCAACGAGTATGCCCTAGCCAGGGAAGAGGGACATTCAACTCACACGGCAAGCACCAATATCAGGTCATTGACGTTGGTGTTCGTGGGGCCAGTGAAGATGAGGTCGCCTAGTGCGGCGAAGAAGGGGTAGGAATCGTTGTTCGTCAGATGCGCGGCAGCGTCGAGTCCCAGCGCCTGCGCTCTGGAGAGGGTAGAGCCGGTGGCCACCGCGCCCGCCGCATCGGTGGGACCATCGGTGCCATCGGTGGCCAGGCTAATGATCATCACCCGTTCCCAGCCGTCGAGGGCCATCGCCGCAGCCAGCGCCAGTTCCTGGTTGCGCCCGCCTTTGCCCTCGCCGCGCACGGTAACCGTCGTCTCGCCGCCCAGGATCAAGCAGGCCGGCGGTGCCAACGGCGCGCCACTGTCCACCATCTCCTTGGCCAGCGCCACGCATACTTTGGCCACCTCTCGCGCCTCTCCCTCGGCGTAGGTCGTGAGAATCTGCGATTGGAAGCCAAGCGCTTGCGCCTGCGCCAACGCCGCGCGGGCGGCCATGCGATTATCGCCGATGATCAGGTTCTGCACCCGCTGGAAGCAGGCCTCGCCTGGCTTGGGCGTCTCGACGACATCCCCAGCCATGCCCCGCCGCAGAAAAGCGACGACGCTGGTCGGCACAGCCTCCAGGACGGCGTAGCGTTCCAGCACGCCGTAGGCGTCGGCGAAGGTGGTGGGATCGGGCACGGTGGGGCCAGAAGCGATGGTGTCCAGGGGACTGCCCACCACATCGGAGAGGATGAGGCAAACGAGAGTAGCCGGCGCGGCGCGACGCGCGAGCTGTCCTCCCTTGAGTTGCGAACAATGCTTGCGCACGCTGTTGAACTCGTTGATCGTCGCTCCGCTGCGCAGCAGCACGTCGGTGAGAGCCTGGAGGTCATCCAGGGTGATGCCAGGAGCCGGCAGCGGCAGCAACGCTGAGCCACCGCCGGAGATGAGGCAGATGACCAGGTCTCGCTCGCTCAGTCCGCCAAGCAGGCCCAAGATGCGCCGCGCCCCCGCCATCCCCGCCGCATCGGGCAGCGGATGGCCGGCTTCCACGATATCCAGCGCTGGGGGTAGGGAGAGGCGAAAAGAACCAAACGGAGAGAGATGCGAGCCAAAGGTAACCTGCCAGTGGGCTTCGTTGCGAGCGCTCAGCCGAACGGAAGCGGTGTGGCCCTGTTTCACGTTGACCACGCCCGCTGTCAGGCGGTCGCCCAGCAGTTCGGCGACGGCGATGGCCATAGGGCTGCCCGCCTTTCCGCCGCCGACGACGAAGACCCGCTCAAAGCCACTCAGGTCATAGCGCCGCTCGGCGACGTGCAGCCACCTTCCATCGCGACGCACGTGGCGTCGAACGGCCTGCTCGGGATCCACGGCGTTCAGCGCCGCGGTCATGATCTCCGCTGCCTGCTGCCGCCAGGAGTGTTCCTTGTCCATAGGCTTCTCCTTCCGCGCCAACCTCTACGGCGCAGACGCTTCCAACGCCTGCTCCACAGCTTCCTCAGGCGATGCTGAGCCGGACAGCACGTCGCGCACGGCCTGCTGCAGCCAGCGGGCGGTCTCCACGTAACCTGCACCGCTAGGGTGAAACGTCGCCGCTTCAAGCTGCGTGTCCAAGAAAGCAGCGTACCCTTCCTCGGTACCCCAAGCGTCGAGGGCCGAACGGCGCGTGGGCAACCGTCTGGCCGCCTGCGTCCATGCTGCACTGTGCTCGGGCGCCAACAGCCATTCGACAAACTGGGTGGCTGCCGCCTGATGGACTGCGTCTGTTGTGACGATAGCCAGGGCCCAGCCTCGGCTGATGGTCACTGCCTGTCCGTCCATGGTGGGCAAGGCAGCAAAGCCGCTGTCCTTCAGCGCGTCACGCTCCGCCAGGTAGCGGCTGGCGAGCGCGTTGGTCATCTCCGCATCACCCGAGAGATAGGCCGGCCAGCAGGCCTCCACGTTAGCGAAGGTCAGCACCTGGGGAGGGATGCGGCGCCGCTGAGCGCCCTGCTGGTAGAACGTCAGCATCTCCCGCAGGGGCTGCTCCGCCAGCGATAGCTGGCGCGTCGTCTCGTCGAGCTTCCCACCTGCGCCCAGGTACTGGATCAGCGACGCGTCGTTGAGCAACCCCTCACGCCCCGCAGCAGGGAAGATGTAGGTCCCCCTGCCCGACAGCAACTCGTCCCAGGTGGAGGGCGGCTCCTGCACCTTGTCGGTGCGATACACCAGATGCTGCACATCGGCCTCGAACTGCACGGCGTACCACTGCCTGTCGAACTGGCCGACATNGAGGGCAAAGGGAAAGAGATCGTCACGCAACTCAGCGGACAGCAAGCCGTCCAGCGGCTGCATCAACCCGTTCTGCACGGCCGCCGGCAGGTCGCTGGTGTCAATGGTGATCACATCGGGCAGGACGCTGGGTGCGGCGGCGTTGGCAGTGCGCAGGAAATCGAGGATCCCCCCCTTGCCGTGGGCCGCTTTGAGGATGGGCTGCACGCCGATATCGGGCTGCATGGTCACGAAGCCCGCGATTTGCTGGGCCAGAACCTCGCCACTGGCATCGCCGGCAGACGGCGAGAAAAACTCCGGCGTCCACCAGGTGAGGGTGATACCACCAGAGGGGACGGGAGCGACGGTGGGTGAAAGCTCGGCGACGACGTCCGCCTCCTCGGCGGGTAGCTCCTCCGGCGGGGGGGACGCCGGGGGCGCAGGAACGGGCGACGACAGCGACTGTCCGCAGGCGGCCAGCAGCAGGCAGCCCAATCCAATGGCGACAGCCAAGGTAGTGAACCACATGATACGTGCATGTCTGTTGTTGTTCACGTTGCCTCCTTGTCCAAAACAGCGGAGGGATACAGAAACAACCCGCACTCCCTCTGTCTGCTGCCTGGATTATAACACAACTTCTCAAGGCGACAAACGACCGCCAAGAGTCAAAAGCTCATGAGAATCGGGTTTTGACAAAAGCCTCCCCTTGCCCTATCATACACCTGTGAAGCGAGAACCTGTCAGACCGGTCAGGATGGAACCAATTCACCGATTCAGCAGTCTAATATTCAAAGGTACCACCCAGCAGTGATATAGGAGGGCGATGATGAACAGACGAGCGTTCTTCGCTTGGCTGCCCCTGCTGGCTCTCTTGGCAGCAGGCGCAATCTCCTGCTTGCCTTGGCAGCGCCAGCCGGAGGGCCAGTTGGTCTACGCCGGGCCGACGGAGCAGGGCACTCCCGCAGGGGATTTCCTGCCGGGCACCGACATTCAGTACGTAGGGCTAACCGACCAGGGAGCCGAGGTGCTCATCGGGGGGCAGCAAGCAGTGAAGAAGAAGGGGGATTCGCTCGATTGGGACGGGCATCCCCTCCCCGGCGTCACGTTGAACCTCAACCAGCGCATCGTGTGGTTCACCGAGCAGAAGCTGCACGCCGCGGGCACGGCCCGCCTGGCCCTAGAAGGGACCCAGCCGGTCGCCATGCCCTTCCCCGAGGAGGCGCCAGCGCTCTACAAGCTGCCCACGACCTACAACGTGAAGCGAGGCGAGACCATCCCCGGCACAACCATCACCTACGTAGGCTCCAGTGAGAAGGGTGCGGAGCTGAGCGGCGTCGAGGGCTATCCCCATCGAGGGATCGCTGATTCCATCACCTGGGAGGGCAAACTGCTGGACGGGGTCTTCCTCAAAGTGACGCTGCGGGTGGTTTTCTTCAACGAAGAGCAGTTGCAGGTAGCCGGCCTGGCGACCATTGGCCTGACCCCCTGAGGCCCATTCGAGAACAAGACCTCCCTGGAAGACATGGAAGATATGGAAGAGAAGAAACTGACTCGCCGCACCTTCCTGCGGCGCACGCTGGCCGCGGGGTTAGGCCTGGGTCTAGCAGGAGCGGCATGTGGCGGTTATGCGCGCCTGCTGGAGCCACGCTGGTTCGACGTCGAAGAGGTGACGATACCACTGCCAAGGCTGCCACGGGCGCTGGACGGACTCACCATCGCCCACCTGAGCGATTTGCACCTGGGGCCCTATCTGGGAGCAGCGGAGTTGGCGCACGCTGTGGAGATGGTGCAACGGCTGAACCCGCAACTGGTGGTCATCAGCGGCGATTTCGTCAGCCGTGGCAGCGAATGGCAGCGTGAGGAGATGCTGGCGCCACTGGCCGCGCTGCAGGCGGTGTTGGGCGTGTTCGCCGTGCTGGGCAATCACGATCACTGGACGGACCCCGCCTGGGTAGCCGCCACGGTGCAGCGACTGGGCGTCACGGTGCTTTCCAATAGCGCTCATCGCCTGAGCGATTCCGAGCACGGTTTGTGGCTGGCAGGCGTGGACGATATCTGGGTAGGCGCCGAGGATCTGGAGCGCGCATTGGTGGGAGTGCCAGAAAGCAGTTGCAGGCTGCTCCTGGCGCACGAGCCCGACTTCGCCGACAAGGCCGCACGCTGGGGCATTGACCTGCAGCTTTCGGGGCACAGCCATGGTGGCCAGGTACGGCTGCCGCTCCTCGGCGCACCGCTGTTGCCGCTCTGGGCCCGCAAGTATCCCATCGGCTTGCAGCGGGCAGGCGACACCTGGGTCTACACCAACCGCGGTCTGGGAGTGATTGAGCCCCCGCTGCGCTTCAACTGCCGTCCAGAGGTGACGCTGCTGACGCTGAAGAGAAATCAGTGAAATCTGCGTAATCTGCGGTTTGGTTCCGGCTTGGCCGGGTTAGGTTTCTCACTCTACCTTCACGTACAATCCCACAGACTCCACGTGATAGGTCTGCGGGAACATGTCCACCGGCTGCACTTCCACCAACTGATAGCCAGCCTGCACGAACGACTGGGCATCGCGGGCCAGTATGGCCGGATCGCAGGAGACGTAGGCCACGCGCCGCGGCCCCAGCCGCGCCAGCGCTGCCACCGCCGCGGCCCCCATCCCCCGTCGCGGCGGATCCNCCNCCGCCAGATCAATCCCTTTGCCGAAACTCGCCGGGGCTGCTTCCTGGTCATCGCCAACCGATTGCTCCGGCGGGACCTCCACGGCCGTTACCCACGCCGCCAACACCTCGTCCACCGGCCCCTCGATCAGCGCCACGTTCTGCAATCCCTTGGCCTCGACGTTCCAGAGGAAATCGACGCACGCACTCGGGGCAGCCTCAATACCGGTAACTTCAGCCACCCGCTCCGCCAGGGCCAGCCCGAAGAGCCCCACGCCGCAGTAGGCATCGAGCAAACGGTCGTCCGGCCCCGGCTTCAGACCAGCAGCCACCGTCTCCATCAGCGCCTCGGCCCCCGCCGTGTTCACCTGGAAGAAACTCTCCGCCGAAACGCGGTAGCGGTACGCGGCTACCTCTTCCTCAATGTACGCACGGCCGGCCAAGATGAGCGGCGGCTCGCGGCGTCGCAGCAGCACAGCCGACATGGCCACGTCCACCTCCAGCCCCGGCGCGGCGTCCCCCTTCGTCTCCAGGATGAGCATCTGCTCCTCCGTGGCGATGCCCGCCCGCAAGCTGAGGCGGGCCAGTTCGGGCAACTCCAGATCGAGCGACGCGTGCAGCTCGTCCAGCAGCGGGTGCAGCAGCAAGCATCTGTCCACGGGGATGACCTCGTGGCTGCCACCGACGCGGAAGCCAATGTGACCCTGCGGATCCACAGCGAACTGCGCGTGGTTGCGGTAGCCCCACGGCTCGCCCACGGCGCGGGTGGGCCGCACCGGCGGATCAGGCAGATGGCCCAGCCGCGTCAGTTGGTCGCGCACGATCTCCTGCTTCAGCGTCAGTTGGCGAGCATAGGCGACGTGCTGCCACTGGCAGCCGCCGCAGCGCCCCGGGCCGAAGTAGGGGCACGGCGGCTCGACGCGGTCCGGGCTGGGATCGAGCACCTCCAGCAGCCGCGCCCGCGCCCAGCGGGCTTTCTCTTGCACCACCTCCACGCGCACCGTTTCGCCGGGGATGGCGTAGGGCACGAAGACCACCTTGCCCTCGTGGCGGCCCAGCGCTTCGCCGCCGTGGGCGATGGCGGTCAGGTGAAGGGTGAAGGGTTTGCTCATTCCAGTGGGTTTGTCTGTCACATGATTGCTCCAACGAGAACCTGGTAGACTGGTAGATTGGTAACTACCAAGAGCCACTTGACTTTTGACAGCTCTAAGGGTATAATCTCGTACAGAAAACTATACGGAAAAGAGGCTAAAATGCCCACAACTATTCTGCCTGCCACAGAACTGCGCCAACGCATGGGGCCGATCCTGCAGCAGGTGGTCGAAACGAATGAACCGGTCTTCATCACCCGGCACGGACGGGCACGGGCAGTGCTTGTCAGCGTTCCCCTCTACGATGCCTTGATACAGCGCCAGGCCGAAACTCCGTCCACGGCACGAACTGTGGACGTAACCTTGGCCCGATATGAACGCTTGCTATCTGGCATTGACTTCTCCGAGCGCGGCAGTGCGGAAGAACGGCGACAGCATCACATTCAGGTCTACGGCGAACTGGCCGAAACGCGGCAGCGGGCCAACAGCGAGGTCCTGCAAGATGAGTGATCGCAGCTCGCTGGCGGAAGCCCTGAAACGGTTGGGAGTCAGCGGCCGCCCGATCAACCGTGGCGAGGTGTATTGGGTCAAGGAAGAGGTCATCCTGTTTCCCAAGGAGCGTTTGCCCTCTCAGTCCCCGCCTTCTCGTCATGAACGCCGTCCCATGCTGGTGCTTCAGTGCGACGAGGATAACCATGACCCGCTCTATCCCATCATTCTCGTTACTCCCCTTTCCAGCCGCGTTGACCTCAAAGGGCGACAGGACTTCCTCGTCGAGGCCGGCGAGGCGGGCCTGGAGCGGCCATCCATCATCATGCTGGGACACATCCAGCCCATCCTGCGCACAGACCTGGAAGATGAGTCCCTGGGACGCTTTACAGCCAGGAGAATGGATGAGATCACGGCTGCGTTGCTGTGCAATCTGGGTGTCTTGCCCCGCCCACCGGCCGCCTGACGTTGTTCCCCTCTACGAACTACGCACCCTGTAACCTCTCCGCCAACGCACTATGCCGCGCCGCAATCTTATTGTTCCCCACAGCGATGGCCATGGCCCGCATGTTGCCGACGATAACCACCAGCTCCTGCGCCCGCGTCACGGCGGTGTAAGCAGGTTGCGTTGCAGCATCACGTAGTGCGTCGGCAGCAGCACCACGACGACGGCGCGGTACTCGCTGCCCTGGCTCTTGTGGATGGAGATGGCGAAGGCATGCACCAGCTCGTCCAGCTCCAGGTAGTCATACGCCACCCGGCGGCCATCCATGTTCACCGTCACCCGCTGCTCTATAGGGTCGAGGGCCACGATGCGCCCCAGGTCGCCGTTATACACTTCCTTGTTGTAGTTATTTCGCACCTGCATCACCCGATCGCCCAACCGGAGGGTGCGACCGCCCACTTGCCGTTCCGGCCTGTCGGGCGACGGCGGGTTGAGCGTCTCCTGCAGTTGCCGGTTGAGGTTGCTCACGCCAGCAGCGCCGCGGTACATGGGGCTGAGCACCTGGATGTCGTCGGTCCGGTAGCCGAACTTGCGCGGGATGCGGGTCTGCACCAACTCGACGACCAGCTCCGCCGCCCGCTCGGGATCGTCAGTCTTGAACAGGAAGAAATCGCTGGCGTCCTTGGCGAAGGTGGGCAACCGGCCGCGGTTGATGCGGTGGGCGTTGCGCACGATATAGCTGGTCTCCGCCTGGCGGAAGATGGTGATGAGTCGCACCACGGCGGCCGCGCCGGAGGCGATGATGTCCCGCAGCACGTTGCCCGCGCCCACCGAGGGGAGTTGGTCTATGTCGCCCACCAGCAGCAGGTGCGCCCCCGGCGGGACGGCCTTCAGCAGATGGTTGGTCAGCAGAAGGTCCAACATACTGGCTTCGTCTACCACCAGCATGTCCACCGCCAGCGGGTTTTTTTCGTTGCGCCCGAACTGGAAGCCCCCACCGCCCGTGACCTCCAGCAGCCGGTGCACCGTCTTGGCCGGACGGCCCGTGGCCTCGCTGAGCCGCTTGGCAGCGCGGCCCGTGGGCGCAGCCAGCGCATAGCGCAATCCCGCCGCCTCCAGCAAGCGGATGACCGTCTGCACGGTCACAGTTTTCCCTGTTCCCGGCCCGCCGGTGAGCACGCAAACCCGCTGCGTGAGCGCCATGCGCACCGCCTGCTGCTGCTCGGGCGCCAGCCTGATCCGCGTCTGGCGCTGCACGGCGGCGAAACCCTGGGGCCAGTCGAACTGCTCAAAGGCGAAGAGCCGATCCTCCGATGCTTCCAACAGCCGCTTCAAGCGCCCCGCCACACCAACTTCGCCGTAGTAAAACGGCACGAGGTACACAGCACGATCTTCTGATACCTGATATGGGGTACTAGGTATTGGGTACTGGGGGCTTGCTGCTTGTCTCTCTACATGGATTTGTTCGTCCGCCCGCAACGCCTCAATGGACTGCTCCACCAGCGCCTGGGGCACGCTCAGGATCTTTCCGCTCTCGCGCACCAACTCCTGCTGCGGCACGTAGACGTGGCCTTCATCGGCCTTCTGGCTGAGGACGTAGCTGACGCCGGCGGCCACCCGCTCCGGCGCGTCGGCGGGGATGCCCAGCTTGCGGGCGATCTTGTCGGCGGTGAGGAAGCCGATGCCGTGGATGTCCCGCGCCAGCCGGTAGGGATCGTTCTTGACCACGCTGATGGCTGCGTCGCCGTACTGCTTGTAGATCTTCACTGCCAGGGTGGTGCTCACATCGTGCGACTGCAGGAAGAGCATCACCTCTTTGATCTGCTGCTGCTCGGCCCAGGCCCGTTCGATCATCGCCACCCGCTTGGGGCCCACGCCCAGCACCTCCCGCAGCCGCCGCGGCTCCTCCTCAATGATGCGCAGCGTGTCCAGCCCAAAGCGGCGCACGATGCGCTTCGCCGTCACCGGGCCGATGCCCTTGATGAGCCCGGAGCCGAGGTATTTGCGGATGCCGGCAATGGTAGCGGGCAGGATGGTGCGGAAGCTCTGCACGCGGAACTGGCGGCCGTACTGCGGATGGGTTGCCCAATCGCCGCGCAGCTCCACCGACTCGCCTACGTTGATGCCCAGCATGTTGCCCACCACGGGGACGGTGTACGGTTTCCCCTCAGGCGTGAGTTGGGCCACCGTGTAACCGTCCTCTTCGCTGTGGAAAGTGAAACGTTCGATGACGCCTTTCAATATCTGCATGTTGGTGAGACCGGAACTGGTGATAAGAAAGGAACTT
>JGI24025J20009_10000794_pt1 | contig 24483 bp, 23 predicted proteins | sample Cruoilmetagenom3_FD_20009 | JGI IMG/M metagenome (IMG submission 20009) | reverse complement strand
AATAGTAGCTGTTGGAAAGCAATTAATTTACGATCTTCGGTTTATTTTATATTGCTAACTGTCTGTAAAATAAGGCTTTGTTGATTTCCGTTCAGGCACTACATAGAAATCTAAATTGCCAGAAAACATGTCAAAACTTTTGGGACGCAGTACTATTATATTAAGATTGCGTGCTATTCGGAAAAAAGGGCAACATCGTTTAGGATGAAACTTGAGGGCAATATATGAATTGTTGCGAGAGGATGTAATAATCTTGCAGTGCACTGGACCGCTCGTACCTCGCGGCCAATGACTGCGGCCGTTAAGAGAGGCTCATGAAAATAAATCCGGCTCAAAGCGTTTTACTTCCCTGAGCAGTCTTGCCACTAAAGCAATAGCAGCCTCAAGGTCTGACTTGTTTAACAAACTGACAGGGGCGTGAATATACCTTACAGGAACAGACAGAGCGGCAGCCCTAGCTCCTGTACCTTCCACCTGCAGGGCCGCGGCATTTGTACCCCCAACCTTTTTTACCACTACTTGATATGGAATTCCTGCCTCTCCGGCCAGATGGACCAGAAAATTGCTCCAGGCCCTATCCGCCAGGAATCTTCCATCGCATAATCTGATCTCAGGACCTGCCCCAAGCCTGGCAAATATGCGATGGGACGGCACCCCCGCCAGGTCATTGGCCATAGTACCTTCGAGCGCCAGCACCAGATCAGGATTTATCCGTCTTGCGACAGGGCCTGCACCCTTCAGACCGACTTCTTCCTGGGCCGAGGCCACAATATACAGATCGCACCCAGGCTCTGGAATCAGCTTTAAGGCCTCAAGCATCACAAATAATCCTGCGCGGTCATCAAAGGCCTTGGCTTGAAGAAAGTTGTCGTTCTCAGACCAGGTCCCAGGAAAGGTCACGGGATCGCCAACCTTGACCTGAGACTTCACATCCTTGGGATGCAGACCCACATCAACAAATAGCTCATCCACAGGAATGACCCTTTCCTTTTGGCTGTTTTTTTCAGACAAAAGGTGCGGAGGGACCGAGCCTATTATTCCTTGCAGTGTCTCAGTCCCCCAGACAAGCACTGATTGGCCATACAACACCCGTGGATCTATCCCGCCCACAGTTACTACCCTTATGAAACCAAGCTCATCAACATGCTGTACCATGAGCCCTACTTCGTCCATGTGGGCATCGATGAGCAGCCTCGGCCCCTCTCCCGGGACCCTTGCGATAAGGCTACCCATAGCGTCAGTGCTGACCTCGGCTGTCAGCCCTCCAAGGATTTCCTCTACTATATCTCTTACTGCTCCTTCCCTGCCGGAAATGCCTGGTGCCAGGGTCAAGCGTTTCAAAAGACTGATATCCATACCGTTCATTCACCTCTTGAGTTCATTTGAATAATACCTTGTGGCCAGTATTTCACTACGAAAAACCGGCCAATCAGGTCGAAGTTGACCATTGCCTTTCGAGTCTTCCATACTAAGTTATATAACATCATCTGCATATGAGAAGCTCAATAATGCTCGATGTTCAGATAGGGACTTGGCAGAGAAGACGTATTTGATAAGATAAATAAGATTTATCTGGAACCAAGCGGAGAAAAATTCTCCGGGGCCATAGACTACATACTGAGCAGGGATTCCTTAGATGTCGACTACTCCCCAGCGCGACTACTATGAAGTGCTTGGCGTCCCACGTGATGCCGATCAGAAGACCATTAAGGAGGCCTTTCGCTCCCTCGCGCTCCGATACCATCCTGACCGTAACAAAGAGCCAGGAGCTGAGGAACGGTTCAAAGAGATCGCCGAGGCCTATGCGGTTCTTTCTGATCCTAAGAAGCGTGCCGAATACGATTCAGGAGGCTTTTCACGGATTGATTTTTCCCATGAAGATCTCTTTGGCGGCATTAATTTCGAGGATATTTTTGGCGGCCTTGGCTTTGATTTCGATTCTGGTGGCGGAGGACTATTTGACCGTTTCTCTCGCAGACGTCCCGTTGGTCCGCCACAGGGCGAAAACATTGAGGTAAAACTCGATGTAACGCTTGAGCGAGTGCTCACTGGCGGCGAGGAGACCGTCAGATTTACCCGAACCGGCATCTGCCCGGTCTGCCATGGCTCTGGCGCAAAACCCGGCACTGAGCCGCGTCCCTGCAAGGCCTGCAAGGGCCAGGGGCGAATCATCAGTAGCCAGCGCAAAGGGGCTATAACCTTCCAGCAGATAACTATCTGTTCAGCCTGTCATGGCCGTGGTGTAGTGATAGAGAGCCCATGCCCCAACTGCGGGGGACGGGGTAAGGTTGAACAAGAGGAATCTCTTTCGGTCAAAATCCCGGTGGGGGTTGAGGAGGGAACCGCACTGCGCATACCGGGAAGGGGCCTGCCGAGCCGGGAGCCCGGCGGCATCACTGGCGACCTCTTTGTGGTGGTGGGAACCGTGCCTGATTCGCGCTTCAAGCGCATCGGTGCTGATCTCTGGCGCGACAAGACTATCGAGGTCGCAGATGCCGTTCTCGGCACTACCAAGGAGGTAGCGGCTCTTGACGGTCCAGTTAAAGTCACCATCCTGCCCGGCACCCAGCCGGGCACAGTTTTGCGCTTACGCGGCAAGGGACTGCCGGAGTTCGGGGGTGGTGCCCGGGGAAATTTTTATCTCCGTGTGCAAGTTCACGTACCGGAACGGCTCTCTCCTGAGGAGCACCGGCTTTATAAACAACTGCGCGCGCTAAGTGCAGAAAACTGACAAAACTAACATCCCGGCTTTTAACCCACTGATTGCGAAAATAGCAAGCTAATCCAGTCTCAAAAAAGGATAGAGATCGAGATCCTCACGCGTCCAGATGGACATACCTGCCCGACTACCCACTGTCTCAACTACTACGATAGCGTCCGGATTCTGGAATGAGATATCTCCTTTCATTCCTTCCTTTTTCAGTGCATCAAGTAAAAAATCGTCCAGGAAGCGCTCCTCTTCGTTGCTGGCCATTTTCCCCTTGAAGCCGCGTCGGTGCATCCGTATGTGAAAGCTCCTATCTGCCAGCATTGACACCCATTTAGAGGCAGCTTCGGTTGCCTTTTTTTCAAACTCGTCTGCTGATTGGAAGTTAAAGGTTTGGGTGACGGGCATTACCCGACTAATAAGACTGAGAATATGAGTATCCTCCTTTACCCACTCACGGAGCGTCTCCAAAAAATTTCTAATATTATCCACCTTCATGACCAGTATGTTATAGAAATCTGTCTTGGCTACCGGTCCCAGTTCTTCCAAAAGCTCAAATGCCGGTCGAAATCCCTTCTCCTTGACGCTTATGACAACATTCCAATCACGCATGCCATGCCCCTGTCTCTGAAGCTAATCGAAATTCTTGAAACCACTCATCATGAACTGAACTGCTATGACAGCAAGTAATAATCCCGTGAGCCGCGTAATTACCCGGATGCCGCCCACTCCCATCACTCGTTTGATCCATATTCCAAAGTAAAAGATAAGGTAAACGATTATACAGGCTATTATGATCGCGGATAGCAATAGGACAGTGTTAACAGAGCTGTCCGGTGGCTGTTGCCATACCAAAACAGCGGTAATGGCACCAGGGCCGGACAGTAACGGCGTCGCCAAAGGTACAAGAGCAACATTTTCTTTTTCAATGCCTTCTTGTTCTTCTTCTGAACTAGTCTTCAGGCCGCTAGGGAACAGACACAGCATCTGTAAGGCGTAAATAAAAAAGATAAAACCTCCAGCCAACTGGAAAGCCGGCAGGCCGATTCCAAAAAAGCGCAAAACAGAATCACCTGTGATACCAAAAAAAATAAGGATAATGCAGGCCGCAAAGGAGGCGATAGCAGCCACTTTACGCCGCTCTGAAGGAGTTCTTTTTTCTGTAAAAAGGAGGAAAAATGGCAAGTTGCCCAAAGGGTCCATGATGATCAACAATGGAATCAAAATAGTTATTAAAGGTTCTAATATGTGCATTATGACTACTTAATAGTATGGAACGTTGAAATTAGAAAATAGAAATTGGAAATTTGGCCTTCATGGCTACAAAAAACATTCACCTCTCAAATCCTAAGTTCCTTTTTTGCCAATATTGAGACTTGCTTCAAGCATATTCCAAAATCCTTCCTCAGGCTTGGCCTCTATCTCCAATACCCGGACAGGAAGGGGCTTTTCACCATTGGCTGCAAGTTCACGCCAGATCGGTTCTATCTTCACCCTGTCCTTATGTGTGGTTACAAGGGCTTTTGCTCCCAGTTTCCCGGCCTGTGCCATCAATTTGCTCAGATCATTCCTTTTATATGAATAGTGGTCAGAGAAAGCTACTTTACCCTTTAAATCCGCTTCCAGATTCTCCAGGATTGCAAAAAAGAATTCAGGACCGGCAATGGCACAAACAGCAAATAATGGCTCACCTGCCAGCGCGTCAGGCGTTTCAATTTCCCCCTCCATTGAAAGAAATTTCGTGGCCCGCATCTCACTCAGGAATACAGGCCGACCCGGGACCATTGTCTGAAGCTCTCGCCTGCCTATCTCCTGGTCAGCGAAAGATAATGCTTCTGCCCTGGTCAGCAGAATCGCGGTCGCCCTGGAAAGCGCTGAGACAGGCTCTCTCAGATCACCCCCCGGGAATACCCATTGCGTCCCAAAAAAATTTATTGCAGGCAGCAGCACAAGATCAACATCCCGGAAAAGGGCCATATGCTGGAAACCGTCATCAAGGACGATTGCCTGTGCACCAAAGCGCTCTACAGCAAGCTTTCCACCAGCATACCTGTCCGAACCAACTACCACAGGGATACCCGAAAGGGCCTCGGCCATCATCACAGGCTCATCCCCGGCATCCCGCGGGGAAACCATCACACTCGTACCATCAGAGGCCACGAGGGGGCCACGCCCTGCTCTTCCTCCATACCCTCTGCTCACAACAGCCGGACGGATCCCCCGGCTCTTCAGCCAATTGGCTACAGCCAGGACATGAGGGGTCTTTCCTGTCCCGCCAAGGGAAAGATTGCCTATGCTTATCACAGGGCACGGAAGCCTCCTTGTGGCAAGATACCCTCTCCTGTAGGCCCATGCCCTGATCTTCATCAGAGCGCTGTATACGGGCGAAAGTGGCCTGCCAAGGGCCAAGAGCAGTGATAAGGTGCTATCTTTCAAAATATCTCCAAACTTTTACATTAGCTAACCAATAATTAGCCACTGACCCACACAGACCCACACGGACAACCAAATCACCAAATCACTAAATTTCCCTGAGCGCTTTCGCTACAAGATTCAGATACCTAGCCACAGCGCCCTGGTTTTTTTGTAAAAGGTTCTTTGCCCTGCCACCCATATTTTTACGCTCAAAAGGGTCTTTCAGGAGCTTGTTTAAAATCCCTTGCAATTCTTCTTTTCCTGACACACGCCTGCCTCCTCCGCAGGCCAGAAGATCTTCTGCTATAGTACGCGCGCTTTCAACATAGGGACCAAAGAGCACCGGCACTCCATAGGCCGCGGGCTCAAGCAGATTATGGCCCCCGATATTTACCAGGGTCCCCCCCACAAATGCTACATCACAGAGGCTGTAGCACTTTAAGAGCTCTCCAAGGGTATCCAACACCACTATGTCTACGTCACCGGACTTCGCAGCCGCGCTGCGCCTTACGGCCTTAAATCCCATCTCCCTTGCCAGAGATTCCAGTTCCGGTCCACGTTTCGGGTCCCTTGGGGTCAGGAGAAGTTGAAGCTCTGGGAATACCTGTTTAAGGCCCTTATGGACAGCAAGTATCAGCTCTTCTTCTCCGGGATGCGTGCTCCCTGCCACCCAAAGCGGTGCTGTGGGCTCAAGACCTATGGACTCTCTGAGAAGGATCTTTTCAGATTCATCAATTTGGGGCACTTCAAGGTCGTATTTCAGGTTTCCGGGGGCACTCACTCTGTCCGTGGGAAAACCAAGCCTCAAAAGCCGTTCCCTGTCATAAGGTGACTGCATGGCGAGCAGATCAAAGCCTCCATACAGTATGTCTTTTACCGGCCCCAGATGTGAAAGTCTCTCTGCTGAACTGGAAGACAGGCTCCCGTTTACCAGCATCGTGGGGATACCTGAATGTCGCATGCTCCATATCCAGTTAGGCCAGACGTCTGTCTCAACAAGAATAAAGCAGTCGGGCGATATTGCCTTTATTACATTGTTTACTAAAGGTAGCAGATCAAAAGGAGCCGTGGTGATCACATGGGCAGTATGGCCCAGGTTTTTTTTAAAGGCAGTGAGCCCTGTAGCCGTTGTGGCGGAGCAGATTATCCCTGCCCCTTGCCACCTTTGAGAGATGGCTGTTACCAGGGCCGATGCTGCATTTACTTCCCCGACTGACAGGGCATGAACCCATATCCTGGGGGACCGCCCCTTGAGGGGAGACAGGTCGGGAAGCCTTCCGAGCCTTCCTGCCAGGTGGCCCCTGTACTTGGACCTGGAAAGAAGATATAGCAGGGCCGGGGGACCCAGCCACGGCAGGGCCGCAACCTGGAGCAGGTTATATATTATCAGTGCCGGGCGTGTCAGCGCCATGCCTTTATCACAAACACAGGATTGTGAGCCGAGAGTATCCGGCCCTGGCCCAGGGGCCTCAACCTGGATACCTGTACCTGACTCACTTCGATCCGGAAACCATCCAGGGCCGGTTTATCTGACAGGAGCATCAGTGATTCCAAAGTAATAGCCGTAGCGACTACAGGTCCTCTTCCCTTAAGACGACAAACAATTTTTTTTAGAATGGATGAGAGAGCGATTCCTCCTCCGCCTATAAATACCCTGTCAGGTTCGGGGAGCCCTTCCAGCACCTCCGGAGCGCTCCCCTCTATCAGGTCTATGTTTAATGTTTGATGCCTGCGGATATTGGCCTTTATGTCCTCGATACGTTCTTTGTTCTTTTCAACAGCAATAATTCTGAGTCCTGGGGCAAGACCTGCGGCCTCAATTGAAACAGATCCACTGCCGGCGCCAATATCCCACATGACGCCCTTTGAAGGTATCTCAAGGGCCCCGAGGACTACTGAGCGGACCTCGGCCTTTGTGATCAGGCCACCCCTGTGCTGATATGCATCCTCCCTTCGACCGAATCCACCAGTTGCCCACTTGATCTTCCCGGTAAGGACCACGACGTTTAGAGGATGGAAGTCTCTGGAAGAGGCCTGTTCTAAAGAGTAAGACCCTGTTTTCTGAGAACTGCCCCCCAAGTCCTCTGCCACATGGATTGTAAGCCCTTCCAGTCCTGCGTCCAGTAAGGCCTGCGCAATTTTCCGGGGGGTATTAACAGGGTCTGTCAGCAAGGCGATTTTTGTCCTGTCCTGACTTTTCAGGTGGGGATAAAGCTCCTCAATAATACCGGAATTTCTTCCATGGAAGCTCAGGCTGATCAGATCATCCCAGGGTATCTTGAGCTTTGAGCACGCAAGCTGGACACTGGTAACAGATGGTATAAAGCAAAGACGTTCAAAAGAAAGCTCTCTCATCAGTACTCGTCCAATCCCAAAAAACAGGGGGTCCCCTGAGGCAATGACAACTACATCTCCCGGCCCTGAACCGTCCTTTAAATCCTCAATAAGCTTTTCTACAGGCATAACAGGTCTTAAGGGCTTATCCTCAGGCACCATAAAACTAAAACGCTCTGCCCCAAATACCATGGAGGCCCTATGCAGGCACTTTTCTCCCGCAGGAGAAAGGCCCTCCGGACCAACCCCTAATACATATATTGTTCCTTCTTGTTTGTTTTCCTTCACAGTCTGCCGGTTAGATCTAATGTAAGCGTTTGCGAAACGTTGAAATTGGAAATTAGAAATTGGAAATTTTGCCTTCATGCTTTTGTACTGTTTCAGATGGTCGTATTATCTAATAGCCTACGGTGTTCTGAACCTTTTTGTTCCACTTATCAAAGTCGTGCCAGACTATATTTGATAACTTTTCTGGCAGCTTGTAAACATCTAACGTAATTTCTCAATAAGTCCGGGCAAATCATATTTTGCGACTATCCACTGGATTCCGGCTTTCGCCGGAATGACGATTGGGTGTGAGCGCCTGTCATTCCGGCGAAAGCCGGAATCCAGTGACTGGTACCCAGACTTATTGAAAACTTATCATCTAACTCGTAAACTCGTTTCATCTTTCCCAAATTTCTACTTTCAAGTTTCAAGCCGTGAACGGCTACAATTTCTAATTCTTGATCGGGAAACTCTCAACTACTTTTTTGGAATATGACACAAGATGGATCATTAGATCCTGATCCGGTTTGAGAACAGGCTTTAGCCTTTTGAAGGCCTCGGAGCAGACTGCCTCTATCATTCTGCCTCTCTCAACACCCCTGTCTTTCATTGAAATAAAGATTTCCCTCACGGTATTCGCACCTGAAATGGATTCAAGAGAGATATCCGGGACCAGTGTAGCAAGGAAGGCCAGCGCCTCAGGTGTATTGAGGGCACCGTGTTTTACATTAGTCTGCTCCCACCCCATGGCTATCTTGATCAGCTTAGACCACTGGCTTGCCAGATGCACCTGCCGAAAAGGGCGTTTTGAAACCTCTTTTAAAGAAAATATTACATAATCTCCCATAGACACGTATGCCTCTTCGGGCAGGCCCAAAAGATGTTGTGCAGCACGCTCCGAGGTGCGACCGGTGGCCAGCACCACGTGGTGCTGGCCTGCTGCCAGGCACACGTCCATGGAACAACGAATGGTTGCACACCATGCCTCTGCTGAAATTGGCTTTACTATGCCGGTCGTACCCAGAATGGATATTCCACCTTCTATTCCCAGCCTATGATTAAGGGTCTTGGCTGCCAGTTCCTTTCCTTTAGGTACACTCACAGTCACTTCAACCTCAAAACCTGATCTGTTTTCCAAGGCCTCTTCTACTGCCTGCCTGATCATCTTCTTGGGAACGGGGTTGATGGCCGAATTGCCCGGGGGTATGGCAAGGCCCTGTTTAGTCACCCTTCCGACACCGTCTCCCCCAAGTATCGTGACGGATTTTTCCATTACATCAAATGAAATGATCCTCACTCTGGAGACAATTTCCGCTCCATGGGTAATATCCGGATCATCTCCGGCATACTTAACCACACAGGCCCATGCGTCACTGTCTCCGGACCTGCCCAACCTGCTGACAGAAAAGGAGTGTCTCGCTCCATTAGGGAAAGGAATTGTCACCCCATTAATATTTGAAACCAAAGGATCCGCTGCCAGTATGGCCGCAGCCTTGGCCGCTGCAGCAGCGCACGCTCCAGTGGAAAAACCCTCTTTTAACGGCCCTTCGACCTTGCCGGTCTTCATCCATTCCCTACCAGGATATACTCATGATGCCTACACGGATGCCAGCCATTAGCTGTTAGCCGTTAGCTGTTAGGTAAAAACTTTGTATGAAAACGAACTGTTAAGCTAAAACCTAATAGCTAATCGCACAAATCATATTTTTTGAGGTATATTACCCCTAAAAGTGTAAACTATTTTTGGCTTGCTATGAAGGATGCCCTTTTTTAAATTCAAAATTCAAAATTGTGTCTGAACTGCTTTTCCGTTCAGACACTATAGGCCCGTTATGATAAGACTGCAAAAATACCTCGCCAACGCCGGTGTGTGCTCCAGGAGAGCGGCGGAGGTACTCATCCGCTCAGGCCGAGTCAGTATAGATGGCGAGATTGTTACAGAACTTGGTTCAAAGGTAGATCCATATACGAATGAAATTCGTGTTGACAAGACCAGGATTCTTTGGGAAAAATCTCTCATTTATCTTTTGCTTAATAAACCTAAAGGGGTCCTGACTACAGTTCGTGATCCCTATGGGCGAACCACTGTAATGGATCTGCTGGAAAGAATTCCAGGGCGGGTTTATCCTGTGGGGCGCCTTGACAAAGACAGCGAGGGGTTGCTCCTTCTCACAAATGACGGGACCCTGGCCCACCGGCTATTACATCCAAGCCATAAAGTTTCAAAGACCTACCACGCAACAGTAAGAGGGAGACCTTCAAAGGCAGTTCTGGACCTTCTTCGACAAGGTGTAGAGATAGAAGGGAAAATGACATTGCCTTGTGAAATGCACGTGCGGGAAACCACGAGGCGCTCAACGGTCCTGGAAATTGTGCTGAAAGAGGGTAGAAAACGCCAGATAAGGTTGATGCTCAATACGGTAAACCACCCAATCATCAGACTGATACGTATTAAAATGGGGCCTATAGGCCTGGGGAAACTACTGCCCGGCAAGTACAGGACATTGACTGCCCCTGAAGTAGAATCGCTGAAGAAGGCAGTGGAATTGATTTAGCAGCCATTCCTCATTCGTGCAGGCAAGCCGCTTGTCTGCTAAGTTTTTGCTGTAAGACCATAGTCCTTCATCTTGTATAAAAGGGCAGGCAGGCTGATCTCCAGAAGTTGGGAAGCCTTAGTCTTATTACCCTTGGTTTCGTCAAGGGCTTTTATTATAAGTTCTCGCTCCAACATCTTGCTGCTCTTCTTAATGGAAAAGACAGATCCCTCAAGGGCTGATATGGGAGGAGCACTTTCGACTCCAAAACCAGCCCGTATCTGAGGGGGAAGATCCCTTGCTTGTATTATCGGAGTGTCCGAATAGACCATTGCCCTTTCTATAGCATTTTCAAGCTCACGGATATTCCCGGGCCACTTGTACTCGAGGAAAAGGTGCATTACCTCAGGACTAACTCCCTCCACCTTCTTCTTTAAGCGGAAATTGTACCTTTCTATAAAGTGATCAACCAGTAACGGAATATCCTCCTTTCTGTCTCTTAGAGGAGGAATAACTATTGAGAGTACATTTATTCTGTAAAACAGGTCTTCTCGGAAATTGCCTTTACTCACCTCTTGCGCAAGATCCTTTGCAGTGGCTGCCACTATCCGCACATCTACCTTAATGCAGCGAGTATCACCCAAAGGCCTGACCTCTTCTTCCTGCAGGACCCTCAAGAGCTTAACTTGCAAGGACAAAGGCATATCACCTAACTCGTCTAAAAATAGGGTCCCTTTGTGGGCCTCTTCGAAGAGTCCTTTTTTGGCCTTAACAGCGTCTGTAAAGGCCCCTTTCACATAACCGAAGAGTTCACTCTCGAGCAAATTCTCTGGAATGCCCCCACAATTAATTGGTACAAAGGGTGCCTTGGCCCTGATGCTATTAAAGTGAATTGCCTTGGCTACAAGTTCTTTCCCTGTCCCGCTCTCACCGGTTATCAGCACAGTGGTCTTGTAATCTGCTACTCTTTGAATGACCTCAAAAATGCGTTTAATCTGAAAGCTCTTGGCCACAATATTGTGAAACGAATATTTTTTGTGTACCTCTGCCCTTAAAAAAGCATTTTCTTTCAGAAGTCCGGTCTTTTCCTCGGCCCTTCGCAATACGAAAAGCAGATGGTCTGACACTACGGGTTTGAAGATGAAATCACACGCTCCTATCTTTATGGCCTCAAGGGCCATATCAATATCGGCCTGGCCGGACATCATGATGATATTGGCTGATACCCCCGCTTCCTTGGCTTTTTTTAGAAATTGGAGTCCATCCTCAGGCTGCATGTAAATATCACTTATTATGTGATCAAAGGGCTGTTTTTGTGCCAATTCCAGGCCTTCAATGCCATTGGCCGCCTGAACAACATCATATCCGGCCTTTTTAGAGGTCAATATGCCGGCAACTATATTCCTCACGTCATATTCATCATCTATAACCAGAATTCGAAGCTTACTCACAATATTCTCCTAATCAGAAGACTTTCTTAATGTACTAATATTAGCCCCCGGAGATAAAAATCAGATACCAGGCTGTCAATTCACGCCCCCAGAATAATGATATTAGAGCGGCTCCAGCCAGAAAGGGACCGTAAGGTATGGCCGTGTGTCTATCTCCTTTCCGGACTGACATTATTGCCAAGCCGGTAACTGAACCCACTGCAGCACTCAATAGAATTACAAGCGGTATTGCCTGCCAGCCCAAAAATGCCCCTATCATAGCAAGGAGTTTGATGTCCCCGCCTCCCATTCCTTCCCTGCGGGCAATAATATAATAGCCCCATGCCACAAGAAACAGGATGCCCCCGCCCATCAGTATCCCTAGTAGAGAATCCCACCACGACAATTCAGGAAGCAAAAAAGACGATAAGAAGCCAAGGGCGATCCCAGGCAAAGACACTGCATCAGGGATGATTTGATGCGCAAGGTCAACAAATGTCACAATTATGAGACATGCTGAAAAATAAAAATAAATAAGAACTTCAGGGCCAAGACCAAACTTATACCAAAGCGCAAGGGCCAAAAGGCCGCTCAATAGCTCCACCAGGGGATACTGCAAGGAGATCCTTGCCCCACAAGAACTGCATTTAGCCCGTAGAAACAAGAAACTCAGTATTGGGATATTTTCCCACCATTTCAGCCTGTAGCCACATTTCGGGCAGGCAGAACCGGGCCTGACCACCGATCTTTCTTGAGGCAGCCTGTATATGCACACATTCAAAAAGCTGCCTATACAGGTCCCCAGCGAAAAGGCCAGAAAGGGCCAAGTGAATGTTTGCAGAGTAATCACATCTTTTTCTCGCGCCTTGCTCTCGAACAAAATCTTGAATTTTGCAATAGGTTCAGGTGATTTCAACTTTCCCTGACTCACTTGGCAGGGTACAAAGCTTCAATCGATCCTGTTTGACTAATTCCAGATAATTTTCTCTTATTTCCTTGAGTTGAGACATACCCTTTAGAAATCGTAAGTACAAACTATAGTATTCTGACTGGTCAGGCTCAAACCTCACCTGAACAAGCTGGATGCCGACTCCTGACTTCGTCTTGCCTAAATGCTGCACATAACCCTTAAGAGCAATTACTCCAACCACAGGCAATTCAATGAGCAAGTCATTGATAAACCCTACAGTCATGGAGGAATCTACCGCCACATAACATCCATCTAACGAGATATTGGAAGTATGTCCCCACATATTGAACTCTGGGAAAAATACACGGAAGTTCGCTGAATAACGCAGTCCTTTACGCCTTTCACGCATGATAATCCTCCTGGAATAGATGCTTGCTCACTATTTACAAGAATTACCTGTTGAAGCTCTGTTAACTATTTATTTTACTTTTCGGGCAGAACGAAGCGCGAGACAAATTTTTTTTCAAAAAGTGAACTTTGGGCTTCGCCCCAATTGGAATCTTGGAATACTGGAATTATGGAATAATGGGTTCTGGGAGAATGGCTCATTGGTCTATTGGCAAAAATCCAAGCCTCAACAACCTCCTGTAAATTCAATGAGTTGTAGAAATTCCGAGACATTTAATTACCTGTAGTAGTAGCAGGATCCGGCAGTATTGATGAAGTATCTCTTTTTAGGATAGGGCTCTTGGGCCAGCGGCTGCCAACACTTTCTTTTACAGCAAAGTTGGCAGGAGGGACGAGTACAGGTAAAGCCCTCACATGTTGTACTTTAACAGTATCTCTTGCCGTACATTCTTGCGCCCATTCACCATCAAGCTGTACGGGAAGATCCTGTTTCCCGATAATTTTTACGGAACAGGCCTGATAAGTGGCCATAGGACTTGAAAGACAAGTAATGCGACCTCTCAATAGCAGCTCGAGATATGCCCTGACAGTGGGAATGACATAGGCTTCTAATTTCCCGTCGCTCCAGCAAGACGCGGATGAAAGAGATCCGCCCCCTGCATAATGTTCGATATTAGAAAGGATCAAAGCAGCATGGTCTCTTAGCCTGATTTGATTCATGTTCCCATTTTTATCAAAAAAACAGACATCCATCTCGGTCGAACCAAACTTGAGCTTAATCGAAAGAATATGCTTCAGGCCAAGAGCAACATAAAGAAACTGATTCCATCTTTTTCCAAGATTATGACAAAAACGTTTCATGCGTAATTTTGAAACAGACGCTACTATCCTTGCGTCCAGGCCAAAACCTGCATATCCTATAAACCTGGAATCCTCTCCGCAGGACCAGAGGTCCATTGCTTCAACCTTTCCCGCGTTAATCCCTGACCATAAATAATCAAGTCCACCCTGATTCCATACTTCCCACCAGCCCAAGCTTCTGGCCAGATCGTTTCCTGTACCAAGTGGCAGGATGGCAAGTGGTGGGGGCCTATCAAGGGTGCCAAGTATGCGTGCAACCGCTGATACTGTGCCATCACCCCCTGCAACCACAATCAGGTCACGGCCTGGAGCCAAGGACATTACCTGAGTCTCCAGATGTTCAGGATCAGTGAAGACAACATGCTTGCTGAGACCCCGGATTTGCAGGGCACGTTCTATTCCAGCGGCAATTTTTTTCCCTGCCAGGGCTCCGGCTATGGGATTTATAAGAAAAAGACAATCCATAATTCCTTGCTATAATAAGCTTAAATAATTAGATTAGAAACAAAAAAATGCCGTAACCGTTCACGGGTTCATAGATTCAGGGTTCAAAGGTTCAGAGTTTAACGAAAATCTGAACCGTTGATTCGTGAGTTGTGAAAGGTAACCATGAACGGTGAACCCGGAACCTGTGAACGCCTACAAAATGCCTATGGAACCTAATAATTTTCGCATTCTGGTAGTAGACGACGAAATACCCTTGACAGCTCTGCTGGGCCGAATCCTCACTCAGGCGGGCTATCAAGTAAAATCCGCCAACAGCGGCATCAAAGCCCTTGGCACAATTGGCGACTTTTCTCCCAACCTTGTAATAACAGACCTCAAAATGCCTGATATCAGCGGCCTCGACCTCTTAAAAAAAGTGCGATCAGAAAGGCCGGAAATCGATTTTATAATACTTACAGCTTATGCGACTGTGGAAAATGCTGTGGAGGCTATGAAGGAAGGGGCTTTAGACTATCTTATAAAGCCCCTCAAAGATCCTGATGAATTGCGGATGGCAGTGGCAAGAGTGGTGGAGCGCCAGACCCTCATGGCGGTAGATACTCTATGGAGAAATCAGCTTGCCGAAGGCCTCCCGCCTACCGATGTCATTTTTGCCGGTATGGAGGAGGTATGGAGCGAAATACAGCATGTGGCCAAGACAGATGCCACAGTATTACTTCAAGGAGAAAGCGGTACCGGAAAGAGCCTGGTAGCCAAAGCTATTCATCATTTGAGCGAGCGAAAAGGTCCGTTTGTAGAGCTTAATTGCGCTGCAATACCTGAAACGCTTATTGAGTCTGAACTCTTCGGACACGAAAAAGGCGCGTTTACCGGAGCGATCAAGGCCAAGAGGGGAAAATTTGAACTTGCCCAGAATGGGACTATCTTTCTGGACGAGATAGGGGAAATGCCCCTGTTTGCTCAAGCAAAATTCCTACGGATACTCCAGGAAAGGACATTTGAAAGGGTAGGCGGCACTACCACCCTCAATACCAGCGCGAGAATAATTGCCGCCACCAACCAGGATCTGATGGCAGGGATACGTGAAAAACGCTTTAGAGAAGACCTTTACTATCGTCTGAATGTTTTTCCGATCACCCTTCCCCCTTTGAAAAAACGCCTTGAGGCGATACAGGTGCTGACCAACTACCTTGTCCGGTCGATATCTACGCGGGTGGGGAAAAAAGTCTCGGAAATATCAGATGACACCTTAAAGCAGATAAAATCCTACGAATGGCCCGGTAATGTGCGGGAACTACATAATGTCATTGAACGAGCCATTATTTTAAGCCGGGACTCCAGGCTGACACTACCTCCGTTAACAGCCTCACTTATCGAGGGCACCCCTGAATCAGCCACTAAACGGCTTCGCAGTATACGAGACCTGGAAAAAGAAGCCATTGAGGCAACCATCAGGGAAACAGATGGACATAGACGTAAGGCCGCAAAAATATTAGGTATTTCAATTAGAACACTTCAGTACAAACTAAAGGAATATGGTTTTCTAAAATAGATGGCACGATGTTTGCATATAATAAATATAAATATTCACGAATAACAATTAAAAAATCGCAAAGGCAGCTCAACAATAAAATAGTAAAAACTTATTATTCTTCCCAACCCTCCTCTCCCCGAAGGCCTTCTTGGAATTTTTCAAGGAGGCCTTCTTTTTATATTGTCACATACTTCCCTGGAGACTTCTAAGAGGTGCTCCAAAAGCCACAGCCTACTCACAAGTTCCGGGCTTCCTGGGTTTAAATAGAAAAAAACGGTTATTCCAGAGAGGCTCTCGAATTAGAAATTGCTGAATGCCCATCAGAAACACCGGACACTAATCATGAAAAATTAGTGCAATAATTGCATCCATGAAGTGCAATAATTGCATAAACCTGCAAAAATTGCATATTGTGTTTATTGCGATCCGGATTAAAATCTTTCGAAATAATAAAAATTTTTGATGTTTTCAGTAAATTAATTTAATAACATATAATTATCCAAAAGGTACGCAATCTGCATGTATTTTCCTTGAAAAATTTTAAGGGACGAGAAATAGTGCGAACATTTCCCCAAAGTCGACCAGAGGTATAGTAAGTAGCCATGAATGTCCATAAGGTAGTTGATCCAAAAGCTGCTTATTCTTCCTTTTTTTTCGTGTTTGCCATTTTATTACTGGCCAATGCCAACTCTGCTCATGCCATGAGTATTGGTTATGACGAAAATACAGAGATAGTAATCAGAGGAACTATCAAACAGTGTGCAGCAAGGCCGTATATGAAACTCCAGTGTTTTACTCTTCAGTCCGGATCCCGGATTTTCAGGGTCATTGTTGCTCCGCGATGGTTTGTCAGGCGAATTGAACTTAAACTCAATGATGGAGAAGAAGTGAAAGTGGTTGGATCAAAATTTTTCGGCAGAGATGGATGCCTTTGTCTATTAGCAAGATCTATAAGATTTCTTTCCTCAGGCAGAAACGTTGTGCTGAGAGACAGGAGCTGCAAGCCTGTCTGGCAAAATTCCTGTCTGCGAGAATCCTCCTGTATTCGTATTTTTTATCAATCCCCTTAATCAATCCCGTTTTTTAAATACATGTCCTTTCCTGATTCCTTTTCTTGTCGAAGCCAAATCCTGTCCAAACGGGATCGTCTTTCCTTTTCTACCACGAGCTATCTGAGCAAAAAAATTACTAACAGTTTCAGAAAACTTGAAGAATACAAGAACAGCAACATGCCACTTATCTATGTTTCTTTCAGGAGCGAAGTAGATACACATCAACTCATCAGAGAGAGGCTCAATAGCGGACTTGAAGTGGCTATCCCTAAGACAGATGTCACAAACAGGCGGCTCGAAACTTATCTTTTGAAGGATTGGGGAAAAGGTCTCAGGCCCGGAGCTTACGGAATACTGGAGCCGGATGTAAAGGTGGCCTCATTAATACGACCATCCCAAATAGACATGGTAGTGGTTCCCGGCAGTGTATTTGACCGCCAATGCGGCCGATATGGTTACGGAGGAGGATACTTCGACCGTTTTTTATCTATAGAGGCCCCACAAGCCCTTCGCATAGGACTTGCTTTCAGCCTTCAGGTCCTTCCGGAAATTCCCCTGAAAACCCATGACCAGAGAATGGACATTATCGTAACAGAAAATGAGATACTGCGGTGCAATCGCCAAGCAAATTCCTAAAAGCAAACCATCAGGAAGCAAGCGTGCCCCTTCCCAGTTCCCTCAAGGCAATCAGTCCTTCTCTGCTTCCCAAAGCAACAACTATATCACCACCCCTGATAATATAGTCAGGGGGCAGAGTTAATGTCATCTCGCCCGTAGACTGTTGAACCGCCAGCACTGTAACACCTAACTTCTGGCGCAGAGCAGCGTCTACAAGGCTTACACCATCCAGCGAGGATTTGAAACCTATCTCCACCTGCTCAATACTGAGGTCAAAGGCGGACGAATGGACTGCCAGGTCCAGAAATTCTGTAACAGTGGGTTGGAGCACTGCAAGGGCCATACGCCTTGCCCCTATCTCATATGGAGAGATGACTCTATTTGCCCCTGCCTGTATCATCATTTTTTCCGCATTGGCATCATCTGCTCTGGCCACTATTAACAGCCCGGGATTCAGCGATCTGGCCGTAAGAGTGATGTACACGTTATCCGCGTCAGTACCTAATACGCAAATAATTCCTTTTGCCCGTTCAACACCTGCCTGAATCAGGATTTCGTCATGGGTCGCATTCCCGGTTATGTACAAAAGATTATTTATTTCTATGTTTTGTATAACAGAAGGATCCTTTTCTATTACCACTAAGGGATACTGTCGCTCTTTAAGTACCCTGCATATTGACATTCCAATTCGTCCATAACCACAGATAATAAAGTGCTGTTTCAGTTTGGAAATGGTCTTTTCCATTTTCCTTTTTCCCAGGAGTCCCTTAAGATGTCCCTCTATAACTGCCCCTGCCAATATTCCAAGGGCATAGAAAAAAAACCCTACACCCAAGGTGATCAACAAGGCGGTAAATATGCGCCCTGCCGGACTTAAGGGGTGGACCTCATCATACCCCACAGTAGTTAGTGATATGGTTGTCATGTAAACAGCATCAAAGACATTCCAGTCCTCAATGATCACATAACCAGTGATGCCAAGTATCCAGAGGCCAATGAGAAGCGCAGCTATTGTTAGTAGCCTGCGTTTACCATACATCCTTCCTTACTTTATACGAACTGATCTTGAAAGGACCTTGCTAAAATTCCTTAATCCCAACCGGTAATCAGAGGGCAGGTGCACATGGATAGCTCTAAACCGGGCATCAGAAAGGGCCTCGAAGTCTCCAACCGCCTGGGCAAACTGGATATGCCAGAGAGAGACACCGAAATCCGGGATCACCGGATAGTCCTTTGCCCTTTTTCGCGTAAAGATCAAAAAAGCCGCGGACCTGGGGCCACCTTTGTAAATCTGGCCTGTAGAATGGAGATACCTCGGGCCATAGCCCATGGTTGTAGCGCATCCCTTCTTCTCTCTCACAAAATATCGCATCTCCCCTATTATTGCTTCCATCTCCGGATCATAGGGCAAATAAGGGAGAAATGCCAAATAGCCCCAGGTCGGCAGGACATGGAATATGTCTCTCAAGGCCCTTGGAAGACTTTTCATGGACGCGGCCAGCATCTCTGAAGCCCGGAAATGAATTTGACTGTTTGGATCTACCCAAAATTTTATAGGCATCTTGCCTTCAGCGCGATAGACATCAAGGATTGCTCCGGTCTTTTCCTTTGAACGTCTGACATCCGGTTCATCAAAGGCATTAACGCCAAAAAAATGAGAGGCCAGGGCGGTCGCCATCTCCCATAGAAAAAACTGGGCTCCTAGGTCATACAGATCTTCGAGCCATAACTCATAGACAGGAAAATCGGCCTCCTGTAGCTCTGACATAAAACCTTCCAAAGAGTCCTTTCCCTGGATCCCTTTTATCCTCAGGTAAACAAAAATACGTTCTCCACCATAAAATCCTGGAATCCCAGTGGATTCGCCAATAATGGGAACCAGACCTCTGGTCTCTTTACCGGTACTCTCTGCCACAAGCTGCTCTAACCAAAGGCCAAAGGACTTGATGGGTAAATCAGCAAGGATGGTCAACTTGTCCCTGCTTTGAACCCCGAACTCTCCCAAAAATTCCCCAAGCATACATCCCGGATTTTTATCTAATGGCATATCCGGACCACACTTGCTGACCATCTCCTCGGCCCTTTGAAGGAGCTTGTCAATATCCACCCCCAGCAAGGCCGCTGGGACCAGTCCGAAACAAGAAAGTGCTGAATACCTTCCTCCTATGTCAGAAGGATTAAGAAAGATCTTCAAAAAGCCATGGTCATTTCCCAACTTTTCCAAGGGCGTTCCTGGGTCTGTAATCGCTACAAAATGCGAGCCAGGATCAGATACCTCATTCTCCAGCAATGGCCAGAAGTAATTAAACAGGGCATTGGGTTCTACCGTAGTACCGGATTTACTGGCCACTAAAAAGAGTGTTAAGTTCCAGTCCCCGCTTCGGGCAACATTCTCCACCTCATCAGGATCGGTAGTGTCAAGGACCTTCAATATGGGAAATCCTTCTTGAGACCCGAAGACTTGACTCAAAACCAGAGGACAGAGGCTGGACCCTCCCATGCCAAGAAGCACTATCCGTTTGATGCCTCGCTGTCTTACATCTTGTGCGAAACTTTCTATTTCTCCCTGGGCTTCTCTCATTTTTGGGATAACATCCAGCCAGCCAAGACGATCTGTGATCTGCTTTTGAATCTCCGGGTCCTTGGCCCAAAGAGACGGATCTTTTTTCCAAAAACGAGAAATTATAGCTTTTTTTTCAACATTTGATAGATATGATGGACGATGAAACACCCGCAATCCTCCCCTTAGCAATTTTTTAGCCAGACACAACTGATTGCAGAATTCTAAGTCATATACCCCGGCACTGCAAATAATTTATGCAGCAGAGGCTCACGAAATAGTAGATTTTTCTCTTGCAGGACCTTATATTAAATGGTTATGAAAATGTCATCAAAGGTCTTTAGTTGGCTCCTGATTCTCGTATTATTTACGGGTGAGTCAGTTCTTCATGCAAAGGATGTAACCATGATCTTATTTTCTCCTGCATTTTCAGATGGTAAAAGGATACCGGTCGTTTATACCAGACCGGCTGTGGGCGGTAACAATATCTCTCCACCTCTTTCATGGTCCGATGTACCGGAAGGGACCAAATCCTTTGCATTGGCTGTAATAGATCCCCATCCAGTGGCCAGAAACTGGGTCCACTGGATAGTAGTGGACATATCACCAGAGGTAGAAGGTCTATCAGAAGGGGCGTCCGGAAAGATCATGCCAAAGAATTCCAGGGAGCTTATCAACTCCTTTGGCAAGCCTGGATATGGAGGACCACAGCCCCCTTCCGGCACAGGGGATCACCCATATGTATTTACTCTTTACGCACTGGACGTGGTAAGTCTTGACCTCCCCAAGGACACCAATCTGTCACAGTTTCTTGAAGTCCTTCAAAAACACATACTCGCAGAGTCGAGCTTAACCGGCTACTTTGGCCGCTGATCTGCCAAGCACATTGTTTTACAGATCGAACAGTATAGGAGTAAAATATCAAACATGACCGTAATAATTTCCAAAAGCAAGGGCACTCAAAAGGCTAAACCCAGTTCTATCCATACCCAGGTAAACCCACACCTGGGTCGCCGTATCATTTGTCCACACTGCGGAAACGAATGGAACTTTTACCAAATAGCAGAGGAAGTTAAGCTCACTACGCGATATGTCCAAAACGCCGACGGAAGCTTTACTCCCCTTAGCGATGATTCCAGAATTCTGGGAGAAGTAAAACTTTACTGCGGGGAGTGCCAGGCAGATCTAAGCGAATTCCATAACAGGTTCCTGGAGATGCTTTTTTGAATCTTAATCGTCCTCCACTTATCCTCACAGACAACTGCTCTTTCAGAACACATCTTTCAGAGCTGAGGCATGGAGACACAGTGGTCGGACTACTGAACATCAAGCCCACAGAGCAAGTCCTGTTCCTGGACCTTGTGGAGCGCGGTATCCGGTTATTTCCTCCGGCACTAGCCCAGCAACTCAGCAGGTCAAAGTGCCTGCAGGCCATGGTCTATAAAGAGTGGATGGTGCCCCATACCTTTGTGGCCAGGGACCGCCACGACATGATCAAACAAATAAATGTCTATGGGCGGGAAAAAATCGGACCAGTGATCACAAAACAGAATCGTTTTAATTGCGGTCTGGGCATACACCTGTGGTCGTCAATCGAAAACGCTTACAATCAGGTATGTTTTGGCTCTCTTGACTATCCCTTTGTCGTACAACCTTTTGTAGAGACGGCGATCGATGTGAGGGTCGTAATAATAGGAGATTATTCCGAGGCCTATTGGCGGAGCAACCCCCACTCATTTCGCAACAACATGTTCTGCGGCGGGAATAGCGGTGAACACAAGCTTTCATCTGATCAATGGGATCTTTGTCGAAAAGTAATGGAACGGGGAAAATTCCCCAATGCTCATATAGACCTCATGGTTACCACGGACGGGACCACTTATTTTGGTGAAATAAACCTTAGAGGAGGCCTAAAAGGAGCCAAAATCTCCGGGCCGGAATATCAAGAGCGAATAAAGGCCATGGAGGATGCCTTCGTTAAGTCCGGTGAGCGGCTTCATTACTCAGATACGTTATGACTCACACCGAATCGGCCAAGCGAATACAAAAAGCTTTCACCTTTTCCATCAAGCTTTTGAGCCGGCCGGGCAATTCCTGTTATCAATTGATCTTGAACCGCAACAAGACCGCATATGCTTGCCTCAACGGGCTGCATCATTGATTTAAGGATGTATTTTCCGTCTTCCCACCCAAGCAGCATAAGCCAGTCCCCTGCCAGCGTGCTTTCTTCCCCGGGTACTCCGGGAAACAACAGTTCCGGCAGACCATTTCCATCCACGTCAGCAGAAATAAACCATTTCGGGAAACCACCTTCCGGTAACTGCGGGGAAACCCGATTTGAAGACGACCAAAGCAATCGCTCCATTTCATAGACACAAAGTTTGCCGCTATAGTCAATTGTAGAGAGTTCCGGATCGCCATTTCCATTCAGGTCTGACCAGCTTGATCTGATTACAGAAAAATTCTTTGGGCTTGCTATGCGGTGCCTGTATTTAAGGCCCTCATGACCAGGTTCCATAAGATAGACCTTTGCCCCAAACATAACATCAGCATCGAAACTCTGCCCCAAAAGTGACTCCTTTAAACCATCTCCGTCCCTATCTACAAAGGCAAGCCACAAATTAATATCATTCTCTATCAGGCTTAGTGTAAAATCCTGGTAACTTAACAACATTGAGCGCATTCCTGCTCCATCCAGCAGGGCATTTAACACTATCCATCCATGAGTTTTTACTGCGGAAAAACCAACCAGACGTCCAGGCCCGCAAAACCGGTAAGAGGCAAGTTCTCCCGTACTTCCATAATGGCCAACATATAGACCGGACGGCAAAAGATAGACTATCTCAATCTCACCGTCTCTATTGAGGTCAAGGATATCAACCTGAATCGCGCTTTCCGGCAGATGTCCCACAAGTCGCGCTTTGCCCAAATCAAAGGACTTGAGGTGTGTCTTGAATTTTCGGTTTCCGGTGTCATGCCGGTGTTCCACATAATCTACTTCTTCAAAGGTACTCGTATTGTACTTCTGTCTTTCAGCGCCTTTTGTTCTAAAAACAGGATACTTATGCAGAAGAGCCGGATCAGGGCCATAGACTTTCAACCCATCCTGCTCTAAAGCAAAAAGTAAAACAATACCCAATGTCTTCATTGACTGAGGATCCAGCACATCGGAAGGGACGTCAGAGGGATCCAGCCAAATAAGATCCGGAAAGGCATTTTCTAAGTCCTGGCGCAACTCGTGGGCCGAGCCGAGATCTGATCCGGCCACAAAGGCCGCCGCCATGTCACTATACCGCATTGCCGGCTGTCCGACACTCAGGGGTCCCCGGGCAGTTACTACTTCGCATACAGACCTGCTATCTTCAGGTTGAGTTACTCGAATGGTGGCCAGCGGTTTCTTAATATAACCGATTATTTTACGGTCATCAGGGTCGAGAACCGGGGCCCCTTTGCCGTATACCTCAAAAAGATCCCCTGCATTGACACCATGGGCCTTTCCCTTGTCCAGTATCAAGGAGTATCCGGAAACCCCAGCAACTGTAGCGGATAGCGGAGCGAAGTCTTTCAGCAGTTGATCGTATGAACATATGGGAGATGACTTTGAATAACATGGAGCAGCCTGCGAAAGGACACAACAAATTAAAAGCCCGACGATTATCGCAAACTGAAGGGTTTCACCAAAATGATTTGACACAGCAGAATCCCGGAAAACTCAATAAAAAAAAGCCCTCACCTTTAAGTAAGGGCTTATCAGTCAGTCTATCTCGCCTTACGGCGAAAGGATTAAAGACCTATACACAACCAGTCGGCTTCGGAAGGCCAGCCATCTTACAGGCTCCCTTACCAGGGCCGGACGGGAATAGTTCATAGACTTTCTTTAAGGGAAAACCTGTTGCCTTCGAGAGGATACGTACCATGGGTGCAATACCGTTCTTCTTGAAGTAGTCCTGGAGCACATTTACAAGCTTCCAGTGTTCTTCAGTTACTTCCTCAATACCCTCTGTCGATTTCACATAGTCAACCCACGTACGGTTCCATGCTTCGATTCCACCCAGGAGAAAACCGTCCTCGTCAATTTCGAATTTCTCCCCTCCAAAATCAAGTTCTGCCATATCGTCCTCCTTAAAGAATTAGTTTGCATGATTACAAGCAGCAAGGCATCTCCATGCTTTAAAATAGTGAATCCATACTATAACATAAATTTTTTGTCAAGAAAACCAGACTCCTCTGCCGAAAATTTTTTGTACGATATTTCTTCTTGATTAAAGATAGTTACACCCCAAAATAGTAATTTCTCAATAAGTTCGGGCAAATCATATTTTGCGACTATCTACTGGATTCCCGCCTTCGCGGGAATGACGGGCGTTCACACCCAATCGTCATTCCCGCGAAGGCGGGAATCCAGT
>JGI24025J20009_10000793_pt1 | contig 24500 bp, 18 predicted proteins | sample Cruoilmetagenom3_FD_20009 | JGI IMG/M metagenome (IMG submission 20009) | reverse complement strand
AGAGTTCAGGGCATCTGTCGTAGCGCGCTGCAATACGTCTCCAGTCCTTGAGTTAACCAACCATGTTTTCGATATTTTTGCCGGGCTTTGTATCGCGTTTTTTCATGCGGGATGATCTGTTTTAACGATTTTCGTGACAGGATACATGGCGCAATCTTTATATCTTTAAAGCCGCCAAGCAATACCAATTGTTCAGGATTGAACCGCTCAAGCCGTTCAAATGACTGATGCGCAAGCTCATTGAACTGGCCAGTGCTCTCATCAAAGCGATGAGTACTTTAGGGGTCGTCCCAGGCACGGGTGGTCTGGGTCTGTTCGCCAAGGCCCTCGACACCCAAACGCATGGTCTGCCCTGGTTTCAAAAAGACCTGAGGAGATTGCCCCAGACCAACGCCCGGCGGGGTGCCGGTTGAGATAATATCGCCGGGCTGCATCGACATGAATTGAGAAATGTAAGACACCAGATGCGCCACCCCGTAAACCATCGTACGGGTTGATCCATTTTGATAACGATGCCCGTCCACCTCAAGCCAAAGCGCCAGGTTTTGCGGCTCCGGAACCTCGTCACGCGTGACCAGCCAGGGGCCGGTCGGCCCGAACGTGTCAGCGGATTTTCCCTTGACCCACTGGCCTGAACGCTCGTTCTGAAAGGCCCGCTCGGACAGATCATTGATCACGCAATAGCCCGCCACATGAGCCAATGCTTCGGCCTCGTCCACATAGGCTGTGTGTTTGCCGATCACGATTCCCAACTCGACCTCCCAGTCGGATTTCATGGATCCGCGCGGGATGATCACATCGTCATTGGGGCCACAGATCGCGCTGGTGGCCTTGAAGAACAGGATCGGCTCGGGCGGGACATCCATACCGGTTTCGGCGGCGTGGTCGGAATAGTTCAAGCCAACGCAGATGAACTTGCCGACCCGGCCCACACAGGGGCCGATGCGCGGATCACCTGAAACAACCGGCAGGCTGTCATGATCAAGAGCTGCCACAGCCGCCAGCCCGGAGTCCGACAAGGTGTCACCGGCAATGTCATCTACCTGGGCCGACAAGTCGCGAATGATGCCGTCGTCCTGCATCAGGCCGGGCTTTTCGAAACCGGCAGGTCCATAGCGCAAAAGTTTCATTTCATTTCCAATCAATCAGGTATTGTATTGGCCCTTTTCCTGAGCCAGTGCCTATTGGGGCCAACCGCCTTTTCACATGTCGACGCCTACGGAATGACCCGGTCTCGAAGATCCACCCGCAGGTGACCGGGTGCAAATTCAGCCAAGCCATTCGCCTTTTGGTATTTGCCAGAGGCCATAGGCACGAACATCCCGGATGCCTCATCGCCCATAGCGGCCGGTGATACGCCATTTGTTACAATATCGCTGCGGTTGATGTCCATGTCACCGAACATTCGATTGCTGATATTCATGAGAGGATGGCCAGTTAAGAGACCAGTAACCAGGCGCGACAGGGCCGGAGGCTGAAGTTCGAATATACTCAATAGCTGCGAACAAGCGCACTTGCCACCAGGCTCCAACCATCGGCGACAACAAAGAATGCGAGCTTGAAAGGCAAGGAAACAACGGCCGGTGGCACCATCATCATTCCCATCGACATCAGAATTGCTGCAACCACCAGGTCAATGATCAGGAATGGCAGGAAAACCAGAAATCCGACCTGGAAAGCCCGGGAAATCTCGGACAGCAAAAAGCTGGGGATCAATACAGAAAGCGGCGCTTGCGGATCCGGATTATTGGCCTGCAATTCCGGGCGCAGATCTGCCATGGTGCGGTAGGTATCCGGATCTATTCGATTGGCCATGAAGCCCCGAAACGGTTCCAGGGTTTCGACCACGGCGGTTTCGACGTCAATTGTTTCTTCGATCAACGGGCTGATGCCGTTTTGCCAGGCCTGCGAGAAAACCGGTTCCATGACAAAGTAAGTGAGAAACAGGGCCAGGCTGACGATCAACATGTTGGGCGGGGATTGTTGCAGGCCAATTGCCTGCCTCAGAATGGCCAGTACCGTTATCAGGAAGGGAAAACAGGTAATCATTATGGCGATCCCCGGTGCCAGGCTGAGCACGGTGATCAACAGAATCAACTGAATTGAGCGCGCCGATATTGATTGGCCATCGCCCAGCGACACTGTGACTTCCTGTGCAAAACCCGCAATCGGGACGAGCACGCAGACACCGCAAAAGGCGGTGCCAATTGTCACGTTGCGCAAACTTGTCATCCCAGCCCGTGCTGCAAATTGGATATTTCAGTCAACCGGACAGCAAGCTGGCCGGATTTCTCACCGTCCAACTCTTCCAGCTGGCCACGGGCAACCAGCTTGTCACCGACATAAAGATCGACCGGGTCTTCAACGCGCTTGTCGAGGGTCAGAACCGCGTTTTCACCAAGCCCGACCAAATCCCGGATCAATGGGCGGGCTTTGCCGACCACGACCATGATTTCAATCGGGACGGCGACGAAAGGGTTGCCGGATTCCAGTTTTTTTGCGGAAACATCAGACAGTTCAGCCATTCTTGAGCTCCTTATTGGTCTGGTATGTGAACGCATCGACAGCATCACCGATCGATTTCAGAAGTGATGCGCTATCTATTTCGCGCTCGGATGCTCCGACGCGCAAATACGCCCGCCCTGGATCCATCTCAGTGTCTTCTGTAATTTTCACCGGCATGGTCAGTTCTTGCGTCAGTATTGTTGATAAACCCGCCCCGGCACCCGCAGGGACAACCAGGTTGGCGGGGCCGGATGCCTGGTCCCGGGCCATTTCGCAAAGAAGCTCGGCGATGTGCTGGCCGAAGGTCCGGGCCATAATGTCCGGCAGGACCAGATCCACGAGGCTGCGAAATACCGGTTCGACGGATTCCATCAATTCGGACATCGCTTCGTGATAGGTAAACGACAAGTTCCCCAGGCTGTCAGCCAGATTGCCGGTAATGCGGGTCTGATCCTTCTCCTGGGCAGAAAATGCGTCTTCCCACCCGGCGCTGTAGCCCTGTTCGAAAGACGCCAGACGCTGGTCTTCCAGGGCAACGTCGCTCATCAGTTTCATAACATCACCGGAGGCAACCCCGGTGCTGAAATCCTCAAGCAGATGTGTAATTGTCATCAGGTCTTCTCCTCACTCTCTTCCAGCCAGCCGCGCAGAATTTCGACCGTTTCTTCCTGGCGTTCACCAATCAGCGCCCGCAAGCGGTCGACCGGGTTATTCGCGTGGTTGTCCAACGCAGATACCTGAGTACCGGTTTGGCTCTGTTCCGCCATGGCCAACCCAGGTGCCGGAGCAAATTGACCGTTCTGCCCATCATCAATTTCACCTGTGTGTATGGTACCTTTTTCCGATTCAGAGCCGGCACCCGATCCCGGAACAGGAAGGGCGGCAGGTGCTGGAAAGGCCAGTTCAGTGTTATTCGCAAGAATCGGTCGTACGACAAACAGGCCGAGAACCAACGCCACCAGCGCCAGCGCGCCAATCTGGACAAGAGACATCACATCCAACTGCAACCGTTGCAAAAAGGAAGTTGTGGCAGCCGTGCCCACCGGCTCAAGGACCGGCAGATCCATTGATTTCAGAGTGATGACATCGCCACGTTCGGCGTCAAAACCGACAGCGGCCTCCACCAACGCCTGCAAAGCCGCCATTTCTTCCTCGGGCCGGGGCGCGAATGTTGCCGCATCTGCCGGTTCGCCCGTGTTCAACCCATTGACAAGAACCGCGACACTCAGTCGTTTTACCGCCCCCGGAACGTGCAAAACCTCCAGCTCTGTCTGCGAAACTTCGTAGTTGATTCGCTCTCTTGTCGAGCTGTTGCTCGCCTGTGAACCTTCGCCTTCCGCAGCGTCGCCATCCGGCAGGTTCGAGGCAATTGTCACGTCTCCTGACTGGTTTTTCGAGGAATCGTCACGCTCTTCAATGTCGGTGCTGATTGCAATGCGGCCTTCGGGGTCGAAACGCCTCTCGCGTATGGATTCAGTTTTTGTGACGGTTTCAACACTGACTTCAACAATTGCGTTGCCCTGGCCAACCCGCCCTTCGACCAGACGCAAAACACGTTCGCGTAAAAGTTGTGCCCGGTCGTCTGCGGTGCTGGGGCCAGCCGGATTGTCGGTAGAACCGATCAGGGTTCCGTTGGCGTCGATAACCGCCACGTTTTCCGCGCTCAACCCTGCGACAGCGGACGCAATCAGATAACGCAGGGCATTTGCCTGCGCCGCTGTGATCGGGGTGCCGGCGGACACAACAGAAACCGAAGCCGTGGCATCGTTCTTCTCCCGGAATGGGTTGGATTCATTGTTGGCAATATGAACGCGGGCCTTGCTGACAAAGGAACTGGCAACAATTGTTCGGGCAAGCTCTCCTTCTTTGGCGCGCCAGTAGGCGGCGTCGAACATTTGTGACGTGGTGCCAAACCCGCTGAGCGAATCAAGCAGCTCGTAACCGCGCGCGCCGCTGGCAGGCAGCCCCTCTGCGGCCAGTGTCATCCGCAATTCGTCCCGTTGGCTGGACGGAACGTAAATTGAGCCTCCCCGCACATCAAAGGGAACATTCAACCCCTCAAGGGCGCGTACTGTTTCACCGGCGGTTCGCCCCTCCAGCCCCCCATATAACAAAGTCATTGTTGGCCTCGTCGCCATTTTGGACAGCGACAGAACACTGACAAACATCGCCACGAACGCGACTACGATCGTGATTTGTTTGCGCGTATCCAAACTTGCCCAGACATTCTTGATCTGCTGCACGTTATCCTCCGTTTTGCCGACATTCTGCGCGGCGTAATCTATGTTTCTTCGATTGGGCTTAACAATCGGTTAGTGCCTGACAGGTTATGAAGTGTGAGTTCGAGATTTTAGGAAGTGCCATGTCTGACGCTGTCGCCGATCCAGAAGTGAAACCTGAAAAGTCGGGGAAAAAACTACCTATTCTGGCTGTCTTTCTGGCTTTGGTCGGAGGAGGCGTTGGGTTTTATGCCGTTAAGGCAGGCTTGATTCCCTTGGGGAAACACGCGGGCGACAGCCAGATGAACGATAAGTCTCACGGAACCGGCCATAGTTCCGGGCAAGCCGATTCGCATGGTGAGGCACCAGATCCGCTTGACGATATCGCGTTTGTCGCGACGGACCAGATCACGATTTCCCTAAGTCCCAGCCAGGGCGCACAGCATCTGATATTTCGGGCGCAACTGGAAGTGAACGCCGAATTTGAACGAGAAGTAATGTCGATCCTGCCAAGGGTAACGGACGTGATGAACAGTTATCTTCGTGCTCTTGAACTGTCTGACCTGACCGGACCGCTCGCTCTGGTCCGGATTAGGGGGCAAATGCTCCGACGGATACAGGTTGTGACCGGGAGAGGCCGAGTCAGAGATCTTTTGATCATGGAATTTGTCTTAAATTAGGAGGAAAATGTGGAACTGGTTGCAGATTTTCTTTTAGGGGCAGGCGCGCTAGGCGCTGGCTTCTTCTGTTACATTCTTGCGCGTCGGCTGAACCGCTTCAACGATCTGGAAAAAGGCGTTGGTGGGGCCGTTGCCCTGCTGTCCGCGCAGGTAGATGATCTGGCTAAGACGCTGGTTGCCGCGCGCGAGATATCCGATGGGTCCAACACAGCACTTGACGAACTGACCGGGCGCGCCGAGGCGGTTTCGCAGAGGCTGGAATTGATGATGGCGTCGTTGCATGACATCCCCGGCGAAGGCGTTCCGGATGAGACGCCCAAACCATCTCAGGCCGCACATTCACCGGATGGACCAATGTTCATGCGCCACGAACGTAGCGAAAATGAGGCTCGAAAATGAACGGTGCCGCAACTGGTGCCCGTCGGGTTCGTGGCGGAGCTTTGTTGATTGCTTCAGTATTGTTGGTCGGTTCTGCATCATTACGAATCGGAGTGCAGGCAGAAACCACCCTGACACGTGACCTGCCTGCCCCGGTTGCGAGCAGGGAGAAGCCTAAGGAAATGGCTGAAGACCAAAGAACGACTCCTGAGGATTTGCAGCTTTTGTTAAGCGCCCTTCGCAACCGTGAACAAAAATTGAACCGGCGTGAAATACAAATTGAGGATCGGATGAAAGCGCTGGAAATTGCCGATGAGGCAATTGACCGAAAACTTGCCGCACTGGTTGATGCCGAGGAACGGCTGAGTGCGACTTTGTCTGTGGCCGATGGGGCCTCGGAGGGAGATCTGTCACGCCTTACAGACGTTTATGAGAAAATGAAGCCAAAGGACGCGGCCGCCCTGTTCGAAGAAATGGCACCAGAGTTTGCTGCCGGCTTTTTGGGGCGAATGCGCCCGGCTGCCGCAGCAAATGTTATGGCCGGTCTTAGTCCAAAGACGGCATACACCGTCAGCGTAATCCTGGCCGGCAGAAATGCATGGGTTCCTAAAGAATAATATTTGCCGAGGCTTAGACTTTGTTAAGGCAAACAAGCGACAGTTGATCCAAGCCTTTCGAAATGGAGATAAACATGATCGGAATAATCGGAATCGTGGTGATTTTTGCGATGGTGTTTGGCGGCTATCTGGCTGCCGGTGGCAAGATGGCAATAATTTTCAAGACTCTGCCTTACGAGATGATGATGATTGGTGGCGCAGCAACCGGAGCCTTTTTGATCAGCAATAATATATCGGAAATTAAACACACAATTAAAGACATTGGGAAAGTGTTCAAAGGATCGAAGTGGAAATCTGACGATTATCGCGATCTTCTTTGTCTGCTGTTTGCGCTTATTAGAATCGCGAAACAGAACCCGGTTGAATTGGAACAACATATCGAGGACCCGGGTAACTCGCCGGTATTTGGAAAATACCAAAAAATTTTGAAAGACCAGGAGGCGGTGGATTTGATCTGCGATACGCTGCGGTCGGCCTCGATGAATTATGACGACCCACATCAAGTCGAAGAGGTTCTGGAAAAGAGAATTGATGCGAATTTGCATCATGCCCTGCATTCAAGCCACGCGTTGCAAACGGTTGCAGACGGACTTCCGGCTCTGGGGATTGTTGCGGCTGTTCTGGGCGTGATCAAAACGATGGGATCGATTGATCAGCCACCGGAAATCCTGGGGAAAATGATCGGCGGGGCCTTGGTTGGAACATTCCTCGGAGTATTCCTTGCCTATGGCCTAGTCGGTCCATTTTCAGCAAGAGTACAGGCAATAATCGAGGAGGATGGCCACTTCCACCAACTGATTCGCGAGGTTCTGGTGGCCAACCTGCACAATCATTCCCCTGCGATTTGTATTGAGGTTGGTCGCCAAAACACTCCTTCACACATTCGTCCGGGATTTGTTCAACTTGAAGAGGCTCTTAAGGCTGTGAAACAGGATGCCGCATGATCAGATTACTGAGTCTAATTGTTGCAATTCTGTTCGGTTACTTGCCCGCCGCCGCTGAAATAGTCGTCGTCCGGTCAGGTGAGCACAGTGGATTCACCCGCATCGCCATGCAATTGCCCAGCAAAGTGAGTTGGTCGTTCAACCAGTCATCGCGTTCATTGGCGCTAAAAGTTGACGATCCGTCAGTTCAATTCGATGTCTCAGGTGTATTTGATCGTATTCCGCGAGGCCGCCTCGTTGCTTTAACTCAGGATAGTCCAGGGTCGGAACTAATCTTTTCCTTGGGCTGCTCATGTTCCTTCACTAGTTTTTTGGACGGTCCAGGGTTTCTTGTTATCGATCTAAAAGATGAATTCGAAACCCCGGCAACAAGACGGCGAACGTTAGTTTCGCCAAACAACCAAAATCCCTATCGGTTCTCATTACCTGTGAACCCCCAGCATGTAATCCCTTCCAGGTCGCAAAAACTGATGTTTCCTGTTATTTCCGCGCAAGCACCCGAACCCAGCATAGTCACTCCTCCTCTATTGCCGGTCAACTTCGGACCTAGATGGCAGCATGATGCCATTGTTGCTTCTGAAAAGTCACTATTGGCGCAGATCGACCGAGCTCTAGATCAAGGGCTGATTGAAGTCAGAGAAAAGCAACAAACAGAAAGTCTGGCGACGAAGACTCGAGAAGCGCCGGTTCGTCAACGAACGCCTTTGGTGCTTGCAACAAGTGCCGGTCCATTGCCTGTCTCTCTGTCCGCCAACACTTCTATAGACCGAGGTATGGCCAGAACGGCCCGGCCAGATAGTCACTCCAATACTATGTCGACGTGCCTTGACTCGAATCTAGTAGCGATGCACGAGTGGGGCGGAAACAAGCCATACTCTTACGAAATAGGCTATCGGCGATCACTGATTTACGGCGAGTTTGACAAGCTGCGACCGGACAAAACACTGGATCTGGCGCGCGCGTATCTTCATTATGGATTTGGGGCCGAGGCTTCGTTGGCCGTTGATTTGAGTTCACACCCAAGTAATGAAGGTAACCTTTTAAAGGCACTCGCCCAAGTTATGGACACGGGTGGGACTATTCAAGATAATCCTTTTTCTGAACAACAACAATGTGATGGGGATGTTGCATTGTGGGCTGTTTTGTCAGCAGCTAACATGGCCAGTGACGTTAACAAGAATGCTGTCCAATTGGCTTTTTCTCGATTGCCTCCGCACTTGCGTAGTTATTTGGGGCCGAAGATCAGTCAAAAATTCGTCGACATTGGCGACAGTGAGACGGCCAATTTCATTCTACGTGCCATCGAGCGTGTTGAGGCTGAACCAGGGTCAGGAATCGAACTTGCCAAAGCTGCATTGGCCGAAATGCATGGAGACTCTATGACAGCAGAGATGGAGTTGGCTAAATCTGTTGCTACTGGGTCAGAACACTCTCCGGAAGCGTTGGTAAAAACGGTAACCCAAAAATTTCACTCCCGAGACACTGTTGCACCAGAAACAATTGTACTGGCGGAGGCCTATGCGATGGAGTATCGGAATGCGGCGATTGGAATTGACTTGCGTCGCACCCTTGCCATTGCGCAAGCTCTTGCTGGGCAGTTTGATCAGGCTTTTGGCACCTTGCAGGAGGTCGGGGAAATGGATGGGCACTCAAACCGGCAATTGGCGCTTTTTTCTGTTCTGGCGCTCCTGACCGAGCGTGCGAATGACGTGACATTCTTACGACTATCCCTGTACTCGGCACAAAAAATCGAGGGAGATGTCCCGAAAGAAATCGGCAATCAAATTGCTCGTCGGTTGCTGGACCTTGGGTTTCCCGAGCAGGCCGCCCATTGGCTTCCTGTTTCAAGTGAGGCGACTACTTCAAACGAACTGCGCCTCTTGAAGGCGGAAATTTCACTGTCGCGTCAATTGCCACATCGCGCGATGGTTGAACTATTGGGTTTGGACGGGGTTGAAGCAGCGCGATTACGGGCAGCGGCTATGTGGCAAGCGGGGAACCACCACCAAGCCGGACAATTGCTGACCTCTGCAGAGGATTACGATGGGGCAGCTCGGGGATTCTGGCTGGCAGAAGAATGGGATTCTGTTCCGAAACAGGCTGATGCACATTACGCGCAAATTGTCGCCGGGTCGGTTCAACTGCGCGCAAATGATGCCATTGAAACACCGCCAACGCCGTTGGCAGAGGCACGAGTGTTGGTGCAGAACAGCTTTGCCGCGCGAGCCGGAATTGCAGAGTTGCTGAACAAGCTTCAGTTGAATAGCCCTTAGGGCCTGTTGATATCCAGGATTCCCACCTGGTGAGATTTCTGATTCAAGCTTCCAAAAGGGAGTTTTGCATGTCTTCAGATCGTTTTGTCATCACTGACCTGCGCCCCAAGTTTCCTCCAGCGTGCGCGGAGTCCTTGGGGTTAAATCTGAGGCCTTAGGTGTTTCGTCCCGGCTTGTGATGGTCTGGTCTTATCACGCTTACGATCCGGTCACTCAACTCATTTATGCGGCCTTTCTCTTGAATGCCAAGGGGCTGTTGGCCGGGGATAGATCACGGCAGCTTTGCTCTCGAGGCAGATGGTCGGCATATTTGCTGACCGACACGTGTTTTACCCGGCCGTGGTTTGCCTTGCAAACCCGAACCATCCACTGCCCTCAGATCAATTTGCGCGACAAGACTGATCGCGTTCGGTTTTTTTATTGGGCTGGCTGGTCGGGGGCATAGTGCCAGCGGACCGGTCCTTGACCAATCCTGCCGCGCGCCGCGCGGCAAAGGCCGGGACCGGTTTGGCGAACCCTTTCAGCGAAATTGGCTCCAGGACATCAAAAACCATCTTTTCGGCCCCCTCAGCGGCATCTCGGGTGGCCAGATCGACCAATAGCTGGCCAGGAGCGGCTTTGCTGCACAGCCGTGCCGACAGGTTCACGGTCGATCCAAGAACAGTGAAATCCATCCGGTCGCGCGCACCCATCGCCCCCATGACCACTTCTCCCGACGCCACTCCAAGACCGACATTCAGATTGTAATCGGGGTAGATGTTCAGCAATTCGGCCATGGCTTCGATGATATCGACGCCGCAAGCGACCGCGCGTCTTTCCTTGTTTTCCCCCTCAAACACCGCCACAAGCGCATCGCCGATAAACTTGTCAACATCCCCCTGATAGTTTTCGACCAGTCGGGTCTGGACATCAAAATAGCGGTTCAACGCCTCGATCACCACNTCGGGCGGTACCCTTTCCGAAAACTCGGTATAGCCGCGAATATCGGTGAAGATCACCGAAACNCNGCGACGTTCACCGCCGCGCGACATGCCATTCGTATCAGCCTTGCGGATCGCCGACATGGTGCCGTGCGAGACAAATTTCATCAGCTCAAGCCGCTGGCCCAATTGGCCGATCATCTTGTTGAAACGCCCGGCCAGATCGCCGATTTCATCACGTGACGTCACATCTTCTATACGCGCGGAAAAATCACCTTCACCCACACGCGCGGCAATTTCGCCAATTCTCAGGATCGGCCGGGTCATCCGACGGCCAAAGATCAGCGCCGCGGCACTGGCCAGGGTGAAACCGATCAGACCGACGATCAGGATTTGCCGGGTGATCGCGTTTACCACGGCATAAGCGCTTGTCTCGCTCAGTTCGGTTATGACGGCCCATTGAAACCAGTCGGGAAACGCATAGGCACCCAGCATGGCCGTCCCGTCGGCGCGAAAATAGGGTTCCAGCGCATCGGCGCGGGCTCCGGCCACGATTAACGGCAAGGTTGAAGCGACGATTTTTCGGTCGGTGAGCAGGGTTACCTGATCAGACAAAACGGTGCGGCCGGCATGATCGACCACGGCAATCTCGCCGCGCTGCGCAAAGGGGTGGCGGCGCACCATCGCGGCCAGTGGCGACAGTTCAATTTTTGCCGCCATGGTCACCTGCCGCCCGGCAATCTGCGACTTCAGTGGCAAGGCCAGCGTCGCCAGCCAATCGCCGGATTGCTGCAATTGGGCAACGATCGGTCGCCCGAATTGCCCGGTACCGGCGATCGCCTTTATCAGATCCGGCGCGGTGGTCAGCACAGAGATCGGATCCAGGCCCAGAGCTGCCAGCTTATCGGCATACTCTTGGTTGGTCACAAGAATTGGTAGGTCAGAGCCCTGAATTGACAGTTGCAGCGACACGACCTGTGGCAACTCCTGCAATCCCAGAGTCAACAGTGATACCTTTTGGGGCACGCCCAGATCCTTGCTGTCGATGGCGCTGCGGATCACCATCAGCGGCGTCAGCCAGCGACCCTGGAACGTGTTGTCAAAAGTGGTCCGCAGTTCAGCCGCGACCGTGGTAAGGTCTTCGTTGGCTGCGCTTTTTAACTCGTCCCGGGTCAGCTGTGTCAGGATTTGACCAACCAGGATAAGTGGGACCACCGCCAGCAACGTGGCAAAAAATACGAACTTCAGGCGCAGCGGAAATCGCATTGCGGCCTCTAATCTCGCGTTGTTGCTGTCACGACCGCACTGTCAGTCGCAACGCCACAGTCGAGCCCGGTTGCATCGTGGGCCTGAACCATGACCGTATAGTCGCCAGCCGCCGCGAACCGGTGTCGTGCCACCGCGCCCGTGGCCCCGGACCCATCGCCAAAATTCCAGCTTATCCGCACGCCTTGATTGTCAGGATCGCTGGCCGCCGTGGCGTCAAAGCGCACAATATCATGCGCGGCACCAACCGGAACCGTCTGGTCCGGACCGGCATCGACCTGCGGCGTCGCGTTGATCAGAACCCGCGCAGTGTCAGTTCCCATGGCGCACGACTGAGCACCGCTGTCGTCCTGCACACTAAGGCGGACCAGCAGGTTCGCCGGTTGTTCGAATACCCGCTCGATGGTTTGTCCCTCAAGCCGGGCACCGTCGCTGAACTCCCATATCCATGCCGTGATCTTGCCATCCAGATCGCCGGACTGGCTGGCATCGAAAACGACTGTTTCGCCGGGGCAAACCGTGCGGTCAGGTCCGGCAAACGCGGTTGGGGCCGAGTTGACCCGAACATAGACCTCTTCCCTACGGTGGCTGTTTTGCATTCCGGCCCCGTCATCCAGGGCTACACTCACCGGGAACAGACCCGGTTTCGAAAAGGCATGTATCACGTCGGTACCGGTTGCGGTGGTACCATCACCAAACGCCCAGTTGACCACGGTGCTGTCTGATGCGGCAATGGACCAAGGCACCTCAATCGTCGGGCAGATCGGCGCAGGTGCCTGCAATCCCGCGGAGGGTGGCGAATTGACAGTGACCTGACGGGTCACGGTCGCGCGCGAATTTCCGACCCCGGCATCATCAGTGACAGTCAGTGAAACGGTAAAGACGCCCGGAGTCTCATAACGATGCGCCGCCAGAACGCCCGCGGTTGCCGTGCCATCGCCAAAATCCCATTCAAACCCGGTGATCGCGCCGTCGCTGTCGCCGGACATTCCACCGTCAAAGGTAACGGCCTGCCCGACAGCAACCCTTTGCGGCCCGTCAATCTGCGGTTCGGGGGCGGCATTGACAACAACCTTGCGACGGGTCGTAAGGGTGCTGCATCCTTCGTTGCCTCCGGTCAGCCGGGCCGTCAGATCGACAAAGAAAACACCTGGCTCTTTGAATACGTGACTGACCGAAGCGCCCTCGGCAGTTGCACCGTCGCTGAACCGCCAGTCAAACCCGGATGGGCTGGCCCCTGCGAGCTGACTCAGATTGGCCGAGAACCCGGCCGCCAGATTTGCCGCAACGCGGGTGTCCGCCCGGATAACCAGTTCCGGGGCGGCCACAACTGTCACGTTGGCGACATCTGTATCAAGAGGGCTACAGGCACCGCGGGCCTCGCCGGTTATGGTCAGTGTGACAGCATAATTTCCCGGTCGTTCAAACACATAGACAGGTTTTTCACCGCTGCCGCGACCACCATCCCCGAATGTCCAGTCAAAGGCGTTAACCGCCCCGTCCGCATCAGTCGAACCGGATCCATCAAAGCGAACCTGTTGATTGGTGCAAACCGTCAGGTCCTGTCCCGCATCCGAAATTGGCCCTTCGCGAATGAGCGCCGCAATACGGTCGACATCAGTGCCACGTTCGCTGCCTTTCTCGTTGCGGATGCGCAGGGTGACGGGGTAAATGCCCGGATACTCATATGTCTTTGTCGGGTTGATCAGCTCCGAGCCAGAGCCATCGCCGAAATCCCAGGTATATTGCAACAAACCACCATCCGGGTCAGTGCTGCCAGAGGCATCAAACAGGATCGGCTCTCCTGAACAGACGTCGCGGTTTCCACCTGCATCGGCCAGCGGACGGGCGTTGATCGTGACAGTTGTCGCATCAACAGCGCGCGCATTTATCAGGCCGGTTCCGTCATCAACCCGCAGGGTAACGGGAAAGATGCCCGACCCCGGATAGACATGGGTGACAGTGCGGCCAAACCCAAAAGCAGAGCCATCTCCGAAATCCCACTGATAGATCAGCGCGTCGCCGTCCGCGTCACTGGACCCGGACGCATCAAGCTCAACAAATAGCCTATCGGAAACGATTGACTGACCGGCCTCGGCCACAGGGTTGTGGTTGACACGAATAGTCCTGTCGTCACGCGCGGTGGCATTTGCCACGCCGCTGTCATCGGTCACAACCAACTGCGCCGACCAGATGCCTGGCGTGACATAGGCACGTTCAACAACACGCGCATCCAACGGTACGCCCAGATCGTCAAATTCCCACCGATAGCTGACCAGATTGCCGTCCGGATCAAAAGACTGGCCGGCATCGAATTGCACGCTGTCGCCGGGGGCAATCAACAGGTCACCACCAGCAACCGCAACCGGTTGCGCATTGACGGTGATCAGGACTTCGCCTTCATCCATCGCGGCACCGCCGCTGAAATCATCATAGACCGTCAGCCGGACACGATGCAGGCCAGGTTCGGAAAAACTGTGTGCTGCGCGTACGCCTTGGGCAATGGAACCGTCGGGAAACGCCCAGACATGGTCGGCAATACTGCCGTCCGGATCGACCGAAGCGCGGCCACTGACAATAAATTCCTCGTCCGGTGCGACGGTCTGCGGCCGGCCTGCATCCGCAATCGGTGTGGCGTTGACAACCACCTGCATGGTGTCGCGGTCGGTATTCAGCGGAGCCGTGCTGTCATCGCGCACCACCACGGCCACGTCATAGATGCCGGGGCGCAGATAGGCGTGGCTTACAATCGGTCCGGTTCCCGTTGAACCGTCGCCGAAATCCCACTTCCATTCGGTGATCTTGCCATCGGTATCGCTCGAACTGGTGCCATCGAACCGGACTTCGGACGCGGTCACATGCTGATCCGGGCCAGCATCAGCCACCGGGGCCGCATCAATACGGATAGGAACAGACACGGATTGACGGGCCGAGGCGGTGCCGCTGTCATCAACAACGCTGAGTGTAACCTGGTAATTTCCCGCGCGGGTCCAGGCGTATTCCACGACCTTGCCTTCACCCCGCGCGCCATCTCCGAAATCCCACTGATAGGACAGGATTTCTCCGTCTGCGTCCGTCGACGTGCCGGCATCCAACAATGCCGCTTCGGAAACGGACACAGCGCGCGGCGGAATGGCTGAAACGCGGCTCTGGCGGGGCATTTACCATCACTTGCATCCGGTCCACAGCTGTATTGTTGCTCACTGCACTGTCGTCGGTCACTGTCAGTGTCACCGAATAATGGCCAGACTCGCCGTAATGATGTGTCACGCTCGCCCCGTCGAGAACGGAGCCATCGCCCATGTCCCAGCGATACGTCTTGATCAGCCCGTCAATGTCGTAACTGGCGGCACCGGTAAAAGTGACAGGCTTGCCAACCACGGCTGACTGGTCTGTTCCGGCCTCGGCCACGGGCGGAGTGTTGACCGTCACCCTGCGTGTCTGAACGCCAAAGTTGCAGGGGTGCGCACTGTCATCCTCGACGCGCAGCACCGCGCGATACTGGCCCGGTTCGCTATAGGCCATTCGTGCCCGCGCCCCGTCGGCAACGGTACCATCNCCAAAGGCCCAACGATGGCGGGTGATCGGACTGTCCGACGGCAGGGACTCGCTCCCATCGAAGACCAGCATCTCGCCNGGAGCGACNATCGTATCGGCACCCGNAACCGCAACGGGNGCATTGCGCACATGCACCGGAATCTCGATTTCGTCACCGCGCCCGGGGCGATTACCCTCTTCGATAACCTGCAACCTGACGGTGTAACGTCCGGGTTGTTCATAGCGGTGGGCAATCACCGGATCGGTAGACACAGATCCATCACCAAAGACCCATTGGTAGGCAAGTGGGGTAAGGCCGGTCGAGGCGCTGGCGTCAAATGCAATGGCGCGGCAATCGGCCAACGGGCGAGAGACACCTACCGCCGAGGGGCGCGACGGCACAGGGGCGCGCGTTGGCGGCATTTGCAACGCAACCGGTTTGCCCGCGGCATCGAATACCGCCAGGGTAACGTCGTTGGGCGTCTCGAACCCGCCCTTCAGGCTAAGCGCAAGGTTGGTTTGATCGCTTTCAACAACGTCCGACGCCCAGAAATCCTGCGCCGATACCCGCAATCCCAGGTCGGAATAATCCGTCACCAACGAAAGTTCACCGTTTGCGGCATCAAAATTCTGGACTGTAAAGGGGCCGTCCGTTTCCGGGGTGAACCGTATCAAGGTAGCCGGCTGGCCCCTGGACCAGCGCACAGTCGGGCGATAGGCAAACATCTCCAGCTTTTCCGGTTGCCGGTTGCGGTCGCGCGACAGGCTTACCCCAAGCGAATATCCGTTGCCGTCATCGCCCCCCGTGCCCTGCACATCAATGCGAAAAAATGCCTTGTCACCGATCACCTCGCCCTGCGAGGCCCGCACCCCGGCAAGGGTGACCCACCGCCCGTCCGTTTCGCGCCCATTTGTCCAGGTGGTTTCTTGCAACTTGCGCCCCGGACCTGAAACCGCAACCAGATCGACCCGCCGCGGTTCGCGCGCACCATCGGCAACCCTCTCTGGCAGGTCGGCCCGGGAAAACGCCCCTGCCCCGCCAAATACCCGGAAAACCGTACTGGCGTTACCTGTGCCACCATAGGTAAAATCACCTGCGCCGTACACTTCAGGGTCAAAAACCCGTACGAAAATGCTATCTTTCAGGTCGGCGGGAACGGAGAAGAATATTTGTTCTCGCCGGTCGACATCACCTTCCCGGCTTGGTGCCAGAACGCCATAAACAACCAATAACCCATCCTGAGTTTCATCCGCCTGGGCGATCACCTGCGCCGGGAACAATCCGGCCAGTCCCAGCGCAATTACCGCGGCAAACCTATTTACCATCCCCATGGTTATCTCCTCCGTACCCAGCGCAAAGGCGGCTGGTGCCTTTTATTGAAACGCCATGTTCCCGGCGTAGTCTTCGACAATCAGTTCAATCAATCTCAGCGCGCCCGGCTCTGCCGGTAGGCGGGCGCGACATATTCCGCTTGCCGCGTCACAACGCAGGAACCCTTCACGCTCGACCCCGCCAACGGTGATCACAAACGGCGCGGCCTGTCGCAAACCACTTGAATCCCTGGCTTCCACCTCAAGTTCAATTGGCCCGCCTGCCCCTTGCGGGCGGCCAAGTTCGGTGCGCAGAATTTCGGGCGGATCGACATCCAGCAGTATTTGCAGATGGGTCAGATTGACATTTCCGGTGGCGTCCACGACCACCAGATCAAACTGGTTTTCCCCGGATGTCAGGGTCAGATCCAGAGCGAACCGCCCATCGGTCAGTGGCGTCGGTACGCCGTTCACCTCAAACTTAACCGCATCCTGAGCAGACCCGGCCACCCGGATCACCGGTTCGCCGGTCACACGAGGCGGCGGCAGATCCACCGATATCACGGGTGGCACCTGATCAAGCAGGGCGGCAAATTTCAACTGCCCCTCGATTGCCCCACCCGGTGCCAGAACCTCGATCGAATAATCGCGAGGTTCGATCCCGACCGGCACGATGAACTGTATTTGCCCGGCATCGCTTACCAATGTTCTGAGCAGCTCTGATCCGGTACCATCGCGCACCACAACGCCAGCGCCGGGCTTGGCGGTCGTGCTGGCCTGAACAGTCAGCCTGTCCGAAAGAGTAGCCAACGCCGCGCCAACCCGCGGGATCTGATCCGAAAGCGTTATGGTCACCGTCGCCGCCGGCCGGTAAACAACCATCTGACTGCGCGCGCTCTGGTTTCCGGCCGGATCGGTGGCCTGAACGGAAATTTCGTTCTCGCCTTCCTCCAGGGACAGGGTCGTCAGGAAACTGCCATCGTTGGCAACCGCCAGCGCCGCCCCATTCAAAACCAGTGTGGACTCAACTTCGGTCGCGCCCAACACCTCGACCCGTGGCTGCGTCACGATTACGTCTGGTCCCGGGCTCAGCAATGTCAGATAGGGCGGCGTGTTGTCGTTGCGCAGCGTGAAGTCCTGCGNCGTGCTCCATTCCCCCGGCAACCCCAGCTTGTCCAGCCCCGCGACCCGCCAGTGATACCTTGCCGGCGACAATCCCGAGGCCTCAAACCCGGTTCCGCGCACGCCCCATTGCGAAATCTGCATCTGGTTAAACCCCGGGTCACTGGCAATTTCCAGCCAATAGGCTTCGGCCCCCTTGAATTCTTGCCAACGCAGTGACGCCACAGCCGAATAGAGGACTGCGCCAAGTTCCGGCGCGGCTAATATGGGGCTGTTCAATACCGCCGCGCGCTCGGAGCCCTGGCCAGTAATGACAACGCCCTCATTTTCACCCAGAGTTATCGTTTCGCTTCCCTGGCTGATTTCAAGCTGGGGCTTGTCGTAATTCACGAACCGGGCACCAGTGTCGTCATTCTTGATCCAGAAATCCGCCGAATTCGTCGTTGTGTCGATACCCGGCACCTCAATTTCAAAAGAGGTCTTTTCAGATAATTGGTTCAACAGGGCATAGAAATCTCCGTTCAACAGAGAAACCTTGGTCACTTCGCCACCAGTCAGGGGATCGGATCGCATGCGTTGGATCGTGGCATTTGAATTGGGATTCAGGCGCAAGCGGCTCTGATCGCGAAAGGTAATCTGCGTGGTGCTTGCCGACAGGGTGCGCATGCGTTCGAATTCGACCAGTACATCATTCAGATCGCGCGCCGTCCAACGCGGTTCGGCCGGCGAACGGCCTTCGACATTGCCTTGCACGTCCGACACCACGGCCTCGGCAGACCGGTCGCGCTGAGCAATCGAGATTTCCAGCGCCTGATTGGCGTAGTCGGTGGCGATACCGGCATAGCTAACCACCTTGCGCCATTCACCGACCGTGCGCCGCATAATCGCCGTGTCGCGGTTTTCTATGGCCTTTCCAATCTCGTCCGGCGCAAAAATCCGCGCGCCTTCAGCAGTGGCGGTCTGAATGGCGTTCAATGAGGTCGAAAGCGCGTCATCCGCTGCAAGAACCTGTTGCACAGGCAAACGCAGCTCCATTCCCGGTCGCAGCCCGGCCGGCGACGCAATACTGTTGAGCGCCAGCACCACCGGCCAAAGATCCGGATCGCGCAGGTGCCGGTTCACGAACTCTCGGATGGTGTCATCTTCGCCGTACCGAACCACCTGTAACGGCGCATCCATCGGGTCGCGTTCCGCATGCAATGGCTTCGGAGTGAAAGGCGGCACAATCAGCAAGGCCAGAACTGCACAAGTTAACAGCCTGGAAAAAAACCCAACCAAATGCACGATAGACTTCACACCAGCAGCCCCTCTCATCAAAACTGTCGAAGTTAGAAATCAGAAAATATACGGCTATCATTTGCCGAATCTCTTATAAAGACAAGAAAATTCGGCTGATTGCTCAGGGCGGGCACAACGCCGATATGCGGCGACATGCCTTGGCGCAGCCGCAAACCTGTAAAATTGGGGCATATTTCGTTCAATTGAATTCACCTGTCGGGGTGAACATTTTGTGCCTTGCAAACGCTGTCTCACCCCGACAGGTGAATGCCTGAATCCGATCAAACGCAATACACTTTAGGGTGGAGCGGCTGAAGGGAATCGAACCCTCGTCATCTGGTTGGGAACCAGGAGCTCTACCATTGAGCTACAGCCGCGTTGCTTCGCAGATACCACTAGCGGGTGCAGGCCTTCAAGTCGCTTTTGACATACCTTCCGGCAATTTCCGTTGCCCGTTCCACTTTCGTCAGAATATCGACAGATCCAGGCTCAGGCATGCGCCCATCCAGATCGCCCGGTCGCGGTGATCTTCCAGATCCTCGCCGGTCATGGGGTGGCAAAAGATGATCAGCCCGTCCCGGTTCAGAACCAGCCACGCCATCACATCGCCAAAAGCATCGTTGTCAAAGCTGAGCTGACAGCTCCACATCGGATGCGGCCCGACACATTTTTCATGCACGCGCCCCATTTCTATCGGCAACGCATCACGGGCCGCCGCGCACATGGTACGGGCCTGATCGACGGTATCGGCGTCAAAATAGACATGGGCGTGATAGCCGGTAATGGTGGTCATCTTCTGGTCCTTTCCCGATTTGCCATATCCGTCATTCTTTGCATTGCACCACCAGAGTTAAAGGCGCAATCAACGCTTGCGGCGCGTCGGCCCAACCGCTAGCCCCTGAGGCATGGAATTACGCTATCACACCCCGCTAAGCCCGCAAGAACAACTGGCCCATGGCCTGAACCCGCCCCAACCATTGGCCATAGCCGACCGGGTCCGGTATTCAGAACTGGACGTGCTGAACCATGTGAACAACAAGGTCTACATGGAATGGTTCGAAATCCTGAGAACCGAGCATTTCTATCGCCTGTGCGTGCCGTATTTCAAAGACCGGGGCGAGCCGAAAACAGTGCTGCGCAACGCCGAGATTCACTATTTGCAAGAGATGGTTGCAGGGCAAAGCTATATCACAACAGCGCGGATCGCCGAGTTTCGCAATACATCCTACACCGTCGAGCAGTTGATCTGGTCCGACGGGTTGTGCACGCGGATGAAAGCCGTGGTGGTGTTGCTTAACCCGGAGGGACCGGGCCGCTATCCGTTGCCGGAAGACCTGAAACGGTATTTTGTGGAAGTTGAAGGCGCGGTGCCGGCGTAGGGCGGGGGTAAACCCAGCCTACAAACCATTTCGGCGCAGGAACCTGACCAAGGCCGCCGTAGACCCATCCTGCCCGGCACAATCCTGGTCGCCATCCACCACCGGTCCCAGCGAGGTCGCCAGTTCCTTGCCCAGTTCGACCCCCCACTGATCGAACGAATTGATCCCCAGAATCACCCCTTCGACAAACACCCGGTGTTCGTAAAGCGCCACGATCTGCCCCAGAACAAACGGCGTCATCCGAGGGTAGGCCAACGTCACCGAAGGCCGGTTGCCGACAAACACCCGATGGCGCGCCTGGCGTTCAAGCTCATCGCCGCTAAAGCCCTTTTCGCCGGCCCGCGCGCGCGCTCGCTCTAATGATTGCCCGCGCATCAGCGCCTGCCCCTGGGCCAGGCAATTGGCCACCAACAAGCGGTGGTGATGGGCCAGTTCAGGTTCGTGTCCGGTGGCAGCGATCATGAATTCGCACGGCACAATGTCAGTGCCCTGATGGATCAACTGGTAAAACGCATGCTGCCCATTGGTGCCCGGCGCGCCCCAGACCACCGGTCCCGAAACCTCCTCCAGGGTGGTTCCGTCCATCGCCACGGACTTGCCGTTTGACTCCATTTCCAGTTGCTGCAAATAGCCGGGCAACAGGCCAAGCCTTTGATCGTAAGGCAAAACCGCCCGTGTGCCATAACCACAGACCTGGTGATGCCAGATCCCCGTCAACGCCAGCAGCACCGGCAGGTTTTCCGACCAGGGGGCGGCGCGAAAATGCAGATCCATCGCCTGCCCGCCCCTCAGGAACGCGTCAAACGCCTTTGGCCCGATGGCAATCATCAGCGACAGCCCAATTGGCCCCCACAGCGAATAACGCCCGCCAACCCAGTCCTCGAAGCCAAACACGTGGTCATCCGCAATACCAAAGCCGGCCGTCAGTTCCGCCGCCGTGGACAGCGCCACGATCTGGCGCGCGGCGTCACCGCCGCCCTCGCTCAGCCAGGCGCGGGCGGTGCGGGCGTTGGTCATCGTCTCGATCGTCGTGAAGGTCTTGGAGGCAACAATCAGCAACGTGCGCTGCGGGTCCAGCCCGGCCAGACAATCGGCAATATCCGCGCCGTCCACGTTCGACACGAAATGACAGCGCGGCCCGTCATGATACGGGGCCAGCGCCTTGACCGCCATGGCCGGGCCAAGGTCAGAGCCGCCGATGCCGATATTGACCACATCCGTGATCGCCCCGCCCTGCCCGGTCAGCCCGCCCGACCGCACCCGGTCGGCAAAACGGCGCATCCGCGCCAGCGTGTCCAGAATTCCCGGCATGACATCCGCCCCGTCCACCAGAACCGACCCGCCATCAAGATTGCGCAAAGCCGTGTGCAGCACCGCGCGCCCTTCGGTTTCGTTGATTGCCTGCCCGGTGAACATCGCCTCGCGCCGGGCGGCGACATCCGCAGTGTCGCACAGGTCGATCAGCGCCAAACGAGTCGCATCGTCGATGTTGGTCCGGGAATAATCCAGCCGCATATCACCGGTCCCGGCGCAATAACGCTCGGCGCGTTCGGCATCGTCGTCAAACAGGTCGGTGATCCGCCGGGATTCGGTCGCGGCCTGAATCTTTTTCAATGATTCAAACATGTTCTACTCGGCCCAATGCACTGTGGTATCACTCAGAACCGCGTTAATTGGTGCCACCTCGGGTGGCAAGGACATGGCGCGCTCCAGCGCGGCGCGCTTGTCGTCGCCGTATATCACCAGATGCTTGCTCAGCGCGCCGTCCAGAACCCGCGCTGTCAGGCTGACCCGTCGTTCGGGCATATCGTCCAGGCGCAGCGCCGTCAGGACCGGCGCATTTGGTGCCAATGCCCCGGCAAGCCCCTCGGCCCCCGGAAACAGCGAGGCCGTGTGCATATCCGCCCCCATCCCCAGCAACAGCACCGAAATGGGCAGTTCGGGCAGCAGCATCGCCTCGATCTCGGCCAGCACGTCCTCGGGGTCATCCACCGGCGCATAAAGCGGTAGGAAGGTGGCCGTGGCGGCGCGCGCGCGCAGCAAGCGGTCACAGATCAACCGCCCGTTCGAGCGTTCATGTTCCTGCGGCACCCAGCGTTCATCCGTGGGAAAGACCCGCACCCGGTCCCACGCCAGATCGGCCCCGCACAGCACATCGAAGATCGGCCCCGGCGAGGTGCCGCCNGGCACCGCGAACGAGGCGAATTCATGGTGCAGCAGATGGGTTTTCAACTCATCCGCCAAAAGGNTCGCCACATCCAGCGCCAACATTTCCCGGTCCGCGTATTCGACAATATTCATGGTTTGATTCCCCGCCATTCGCGTTTGTCCCGNGCCATCAACTGGTCCGCGTCGCCGGGACCGATGCTGCCGCTTTCATAGGGTTTAGGCACATCCGCGCGCGCCTGCCAACCGGCAATCACCGGATCGGTCCAGGCCCAGGCGGCTTCGACCTCGTCACCGCGCATGAACAGCGTCTGATTGCCCCGGATCACGTCCATGATCAGGCGTTCATAGGCGTCGGGCGGGTTTTGCCCGTCCTCGCCCAATGCTTCGGCAAAGCTCATGTCCAGCGGCACATCGACAAGGCGCATACCGCCCGGCCCCGGTTCCTTGATGGTCACGGTCAGGGTGATGCCCTCATCGGGTTGCAGGCGGATCGTCAGAATATTGGCGTGACGCCCGGACTCCTGCCCGAAAATCGAATGTGGCGCATCCTTGAACATCACATTTATCACCGACGAGCGCGCCACCAGCCGTTTGCCCGTGCGCAGGTAAAACGGCGTCCCGGCCCATCGCCAGTTGCTGATATGGGCCTTCAGGGCGATGTAGCTTTCCGTCGCCGAGCGGGGATTTCCCACCGCCTCGCGGTAGGACGGATGCGCCTGGGAATCCCCGGCCTGTTCCAGATACTGACCGCGCACGATATGGTGCGGCTCGACCGGGTCAAGTGCGCGGATCACCTTAAGTTTTTCGTCGCGCACCGCAGCGGGGTCGAACTTGGCCGGGGGCTCCATGGCGATCAGGCACAACAGCTGCATCAGGTGGTTCTGCATCATGTCGCGCATCGCCCCGGCGCGGTCGTAATAGTCGCCGCGCCCGCCGACACCGACGGTTTCGGCAACCGTGATCTGGATGTGATCGACGTACTGACTGTTCCACAAGGGTTCGAACAGCATGTTGCCAAACCGCACGGCCATCAGGTTCTGCACGGTTTCCTTGCCCAGATAGTGGTCGATCCGATAGATTTGCGATTCATCAAAATGCGCGGCCAGCGCCCTGTTAAGCGCCCGTGCGCTGGCCAGATCGTGGCCAAACGGCTTTTCCACCACAATCCGCGTGGCCCGGCTGGCCATGCCGCTGGACTGGATCCGTTCGGCCAGCGCGCCAAACAGCCCCGGACCAACCGAGAAATAGAACGCCCGCACCCTGTCCCCGGCCTGCTTGTCCCCGGCCTGCTTGTCCCCGGCCTGTTTGCCGGTGACTTTCGCGGCCAACTCGGACCAGCCGCGATCGCCGGTGGCGTCAATTGCCACATAGTCGATACAGGCCAGGAACCCGTCTAGCTGGCTTTTTTCGCACAGGTCCGGGCCGGCAAACTCGGCCAGAGCCTTGCCAACAAAGGCGCGATAGGACTGCGTGTCATACCCGGCCCGCGCAGCGCCGATGATCTGCGTGCCCGCCGGCACCTGCCCGGCGCAAAAGCGCCGCAACAGCGCCGGCAGGATCTTGCGCCGGGTCAGATCGCCCGTCCCGCCAAAGATCACCAGATCAAACGGCTCTACAGGTATGATACGCGAAACCATATGTCGTCCTTATACTGTCCGGATACTGTCTGAAAAACACCTGAGCCAATGACGGGTATGGTATCGGCATATCACAAATCTGTCAGGCCCCCTAACCTGTCTTTAACTTTTCCCATACCTTGAGTTAGATCAACCATATATCTTACAGTCCGGGCCAAAAACCGGCCATAAATCGGATGGAAAAATGAAAGACATTCCCCAGGAGGCCGCAAATATCGGCAAGTTCCGGAACCCGGTTCTGACTGCCGACGGGGCGTTGCGGCGG
>JGI24025J20009_10000792_pt1 | contig 24506 bp, 29 predicted proteins | sample Cruoilmetagenom3_FD_20009 | JGI IMG/M metagenome (IMG submission 20009) | reverse complement strand
GCCCGCCGCAGGCGCGCCGCCGTCAGGCGGCCTCCCCNGCCCGCCGCAGGCGCTGGAGGCTCCCCCGGCGACCCTGGACGCGCCGTCCCGTCCGGATCGCAACCCCGTCAGGCGATTTCGCCGAACGCGCCGAGAGGGCCGGAGTTCGTTTGCGCCACGAAAACGGCGTCAGCCGCGTTTCTCGTCGGCTTTCACGGCATCCCAGAGCGTGTCCATCTCGGCGAGATCGCTGTCCTCGGGCCGCTTTCCGCGCGTCGCCAGCTTGGCCTCTACGCCCATGAACCGGCGGGTGAACTTGGCGTTGGCGTGGCGCAGCGCCGCCTCCGGTTCGACCCCGAGGTGGCGGGCGAGGTTCGCCACGACGAACAGCAGATCGCCGATCTCCTCGGTGAGTTCCTCGTGGCTCAGATTGTCCCGGGCCTCGGCCACTTCACGCGCTTCTTCCGCCACCTTGTCGAGGACGGGGCGCACGTCGGGCCAGTCGAACCCCACCCGGGCCGCGCGGTTTTGCAGCTTGTAGGCGCGCAGGAGGGCAGGGAGCCCCACCGCCACCCCGTCAAGCACGCCATGCTGAGCCTTTTCGGCGCGTTCGGCGGCCTTGATCGCCTCCCAGTTCTCGGACTGGGCATCGACACTGTCGATATCTGTCTGGTCGCCGAAGACGTGCGGGTGCCGCGCCACCATCTTGTCCGCCATGCCTCGGGCCACGTCGTGGAAACTGAACAGCCCGGCCTCCTCGGCCATCCGGGCGTGAAACACCGACTGGAACAACAGATCGCCGAGCTCGCCCCGGAGCTCGTCCCAGGCCTCGCGCTCGATCGCGTCGGCGACCTCGTAGGCCTCTTCGATGGTATAGGGCGCAATGGTCGCGAATGTCTGTTCCACGTCCCAGGGGCACCCGGTGGCGGGATCGCGCAACCGCGCCATGATCTCGACCAGCCGGTGAATGCCGCCCGCGGGATCGTGCACGATGTCGTCGGATGATTTGGCCATTGCGCAGCACCTCGTTTCGGGGGAGTTTCGCTCCCCGATAGCAGAGCCCGCGAAAGGCCGAAACCCATGCCCATCGTTAACCGGATCGGTGAGTTCGCCGAGGATATGAAAACCTGGCGCCGGTGGATCCACGCGCACCCCGAACTGAAGCTCGACTGCCATGAGACGGCGGCGTTCGTGGTCGAGAAGTTGAAAGCGTTCGGTGTCGACGAGATCCACGAAGGCATCGCGACCAGCGGCGTGGTGGCGATCATCGAAGGGCAGGGGCCGCGGGATGAAAACGGCGGACCCACCATCGGCTTGCGCGCCGACATGGACGCGTTGCCGATGGCCGAGCGCACGGGGCTGGACCACGCCTCGACCGTGCCCGGCCGGATGCACGCCTGCGGCCATGACGGTCACACCGCAATGTTGCTGGGCGCCGCGCGTTACCTCGCCGAAACCCGCGCCTTTCGCGGCCGGGTCGCGCTCATCTTCCAGCCGGCGGAGGAAGATATCGGCGGCGGGCGGATCATGGTCGAGGCGGGGATCCTGGACCGTTTCGGGATTTCCGAGGTCTATGCGCTGCACAACGACCCCGACGTGGCCGAGGGTGCGTTTTCGACCACGCCGGGCCCGATCATGGCCGCGGTCGACACCTTCCGGGTGCAGATCACCGGCAAGGGCGGCCACGCGGCCTATCCGCACGAGGCGGTGGACCCGATCCCACCGGCGCTGGCGATTGCGTCGGCCTGCCAGACCATCGTCAGCCGCAACCATGATCCAGCGCAGGAGCTGGTGGTGTCGGTGACGATGATCCATGCCGGTTCGGCGGACAATGTGATCGCGGAAGGGGCTTACGTGGCCGGGACGGTGCGGACCTTCGCGCGCGAGGTGCGCGACATGGTCGAGCGCCGGCTCGGCGAGATCGTGGCAGGCTCTGCGGCGGCCTACGGGGTCGANGCCGCGCTCGACTACGAACGCAGCTACCCGCCCGTCGTCAATGCCGCCGCGCAGGTCGAGAAGGCCGCGGCGGTGGCGCGCGAAGTGGCAGGCGAGGCCAGGGTCTCGACCACGCGGGCGCCCGAGATGGGGGCGGAGGATTTCGCCTATTTTCTCGAAGCCCGGCCCGGGGCCTTCTTGTTTCTCGGCCAGGGGGGCGGTGCCGGCGTGCATCACCCCGAATACGATTTCAACGACGAGATCTCCCCGGTGGGCGCGAGCTTCTTCGCGCGTCTGGTCGAGACGTTGCAGCCGGTGTAGAAGGCGTTTCGAAACGCCTTGAGAAGCGGTTTGGAAACCGCTTCGGCGCCCGATCCGCGCGACCGTCCTGGTTCTCGACCTGTGCGGTGCCCGCCGCAAACCGGCCGCTCTCGAGCGCGGAAATTTCTGCCTCCTGCATGGGATATCCGGGTGCTGCAATCGGGCGCATTGCACCTTGTTTGGAATCACTCTAATCGGTCCGCGCCGGGCGACGAAGCCCCGGCAAGACCAAGTGTGTACCAGAGAGGTAACCCCCATGCATACAGGTGTGCGCGTCCCCGACGTGACCTTCAAGACCCGTGTCCGCGACGAAAGCGTCGGCGGCTCCAACCCGTTTCGCTGGCAGGACATGACCACCGCCGACTACTTCGCAGGCAAGCGCGTGGTGCTGTTCTCGCTGCCCGGTGCCTTCACCCCGACCTGCTCGACCTACCAGTTGCCGGGCTATGAGAACGGCGCGCAGGCGTTCCGGGACCTCGGGATCGACGAGATCTACTGCATGTCGGTGAACGACAGCTTCGTGATGAACAAATGGGCGCAGGCCCAGGAGCTCAAGAACGTCAAGGTGATCCCGGACGGCTCCGGCGAATTCACCAGGCAGATCGGCATGCTGGTCAAGAAGGACAACCTCGGCTTTGGGGCGCGCTCCTGGCGTTACGCCGCGGTCATCAACGACGGCGTGATCGAGGCCTGGTTCGAAGAGCCCGGGCGTGCCGACAACCACCCCGAAGACCCCTATGGCGAGAGCGCGCCGGAGACGGTACTCGACTGGCTGCGCGCGCCGAAAGCGGTGGCGACTGCCGCGGAGTGAGCCTGTCCAGGTGCCGAGACCGGGCCGTCCCTTTGCGGGGCGGCCCTTTTTTATTGCCTCACCCGGTGTCGGTCGGGAAGATCCGGCGTCAATCGGGCCGCCGTTGATCGGGCCGCCGATTTTGAGGGATGGCCCGCAGGCGGGTGAAGCCTCGGCGGTTCAAACAAGGGGTAGTCCCGGGGCAGGCCTGAGCGTGCAGGACGTCGGGACCGCCGCACGATCCCTTGCTCCGGACAAACCGGGCGCGGCAGGTTGCGCAATAACCGGGCGCGGCAGGCTGCCTGCCGCGAGATCTGCCGGATCATTTCGGGTCACAAACAAACGATGGTCCGGGATCGGTCCGATGCCGGGCGGGCGGATGCGTGTTTCCGGCGCGGCGACGGCCGCGGCCTGCGCGCGTTTGCTGGCCACGGCCGGTGGCGTCGCTCGTCCGCGCGGCTGACCCGGACGCGCGGCGCGCCGCGATCAGCTGGCCGCCGCTTCCGATGCGTCAGGTGCTTCGGGGGCTGGGTCGGACGCCTTGGGCTCTTGCGGGGCCTCGGGCTCCTGAGGGGCCGGGGCGCCATCGCCCGAAGGCTCGGGCTTCGGGGCCTTGGCGCGCGGCTTGCGGGCGCGGGCCGGCTTTTTCCTGGGCTGTTCCTCGGGCGTTTCGACGAGGCCACTGTCGCTTGCGGACGGGGTCCCACCCAGGTCGACCACATCGACGGCTTTTTCAGGCGCCGGCGCCGCAGTCTCCGGCTGGGTCTGGCTTTGGGTCTGGCTCTGGCTCGGCTCGCGGGAGCGGTCGCGCTGGTCGTCGCGGTCGCGATGTTGCTGTTTCTGCTGCTGGCGTTCGCGGCTCTGCTGGTCGCTCTGCTGGCGCTTCTCTTCCGCGTCGCGCTGCGCTTCGCTCAGCATCCGGGTGTAGTGCTCGGCGTGCTGCTGGAAGTTCTCGCCCGCGACCCGGTCGCCCGCGAGAAACGCATCCCGCGACAGTTGGATGTATTTGTCGATGATTTGCTGTGGCGTGCCGCGCACCTTGCCCTCGGGGCCCGAGCTGTCGAACACCCGGTTGATGTTAGTGGCCGGGGAGCGGTTGCCGCCCCTGTTCTTTGCGCGCGAGCGCGATTTCGAAGATCTCATAGGTTCTTGCTTTCAGCCTTTTTGGCTTTTCTTGGCAGGACCGGCGCGGTCGATCGCGCCTCATGTTCCGGTCCATTTGTACGGCTTGCCCGCGGCAGGCAATCCAAAAGACTGCGCCCTGCCGCCTATCCTGAGTAGCGGGGCCGTGCGGAAGGGGCAAGCATAAATTACCGGGTGGCGAATGTCTGCCTGCCGGGATGGCGCGGGAGCCACGGATCGGCCTGGCGCAAACCAACACCATCCAAGGGCAGGCTAGCGCCGGTCGGTTAACAAAAGGTAAGCACTCACCAGGCCGGGTTCAATGCCGCCCGGCGCAGACCTGCCGGGACCATGCCACCCGGGTTCAGGCCGGTCCGATCCCGCTCACGACCCGGTCGCGCCCGTCCAGATCCTTGAGGATGGTGACGTGCTCGAACCCGGCGGTCGTGAAGAACCCGGCGACGGCCGGGCCTTGGGTCGGCCCGATCTCGACCATCACCCGGCCGCCTGGGGCCAGCCGCGCGCGCAGGCCGCCGAGGATCGCCCGGTAGCCGGTGAGACCGTCGCCGCCCGGGGTCAACGCCACCTCCGGGTCGTGCTCGCGCACTTCCGGATCGAGGCCCGCCATCTCGTCGGCGCCAATGTAGGGCGGGTTCGAAACCACGAGGTCGAAGGCCCCGTCCTCGTCCCTGATCTCGACCCCGTCCCACCAATCGGCCTCGGCCAGCACCAGCCTGTCGGCCACGCCATGCGCCTCGGCATTGGCGCCCGCCACCGCCAGCGCGCCGGGCGAGATATCGGTGGCAAGGCCGGTGGCGGCTGGCCATTCGGCCAGCAGGGTCACCGCGAGAATGCCGGAGCCGGTGCCGAGATCGAGCAACCGTGTCGGCTGCGCGCCCTGCAGCGCGGCTTCGACGATAATCTCGGTTTCAGGTCTGGGATCAAGGACTTGCGGGGTGATCTTGAAGTCGCGCCCCCAGAACATCCGGCGCCCGATGATACGTGAGACGGGCTCGTTTTCGAGCCGCCGGTGCAACAGCGCCTCGTAGGCCGCCATCTCGTCGTCGCTGACCTCGCGGTCATGTTCGATCATCAGCCGGTCCGGCGCAATGCCCAGCGCATGAGCGAGCAGCGCGCGCGAGTCGCGCCCCGACTGGGCCATCTTGCCACCAAAGCCCAGCAGCCCGGTGCCTTTGCCCAAAGCCTGTGTCAGCCTCATGTTTCCATCTCCGCGAGTTTTTCTGCCTGGTCTGCCTCGGTCAGCGCGTCGATCACCTCGTCGAGATCGCCGCCCAGCACGTCGGCGAGCCGGTAGAGTGTGAGCCCGATCCGGTGATCGGTAAGGCGCCCTTGCGGGAAGTTGTAGGTGCGGATGCGCTCGGACCGGTCGCCCGATCCCACCTGCGCCTTGCGCGCCTCGGAGCGTTCGTCGTGCACCTTCTGGCGTTCGAGGTCATAGAGCCGGGTCTTGAGCACCTGCATCGCGATCTCGCGATTGCGGTGCTGGGATTTTTCCGAACTCGTCACCACGATCCCGCTGGGAATATGGGTGAGGCGCACCGCGCTGTCGGTGGTGTTGACGTGCTGGCCGCCCGCACCCGACGCGCGCATCGTGTCGATGCGGATGTCGGCGGGGTCGATATGGATGTCGACGTCCTCGGCCTCGGGCAGCACCGCGACGGTGGCCGCGGAGGTGTGGATCCGGCCGCCCGATTCGGTTTCCGGCACCCGCTGGACCCGGTGGACGCCGCTTTCATACTTGAGCCGCGCGAAGACCCCGTCGCCCTTGACATGCGCGACCACATCCTTGACCCCGCCCAGCTCGGTGAGCTGTTCTTCGAGGATGTCGAATGACCAGCCCTTGGCTTCGGCATGGCGCTGGTACATGCGCAACAGATCGCCCGCGAACAGCGCCGCCTCCTCACCGCCGGTGCCCGGGCGGATCTCGACGATGGCGGGCCGCGCATCGGCCTCGTCCGTCGGCAGCAGCGCGAGCCGCATGCCCTGCTCGGCCTCCGGTAGCCGCGCCCGCAAGCCCGGCAACTCGTCCTCGGCGAGCGGTTTCATCTCCGGGTCGTCCAGCATCGCCTCGGCTTCGGCGATGTCGTCCAGCAGTTTGCGGTAGTCCGCGATCTGCTCGACCACGGGTTTCAGCTGTGCGTATTCGCGGCCCACGTTGGCGAAATCCGCGCCCGAAAGCCCGTCGCCCATCCGCGCTTCGAGGTATTCGAACCGCTCGACGATGGCGGATAATCTGTCCAAGGGAACCATGGTACGCAGGTGGCGTATTGCCCGCGTTTGGTCAAGGGGGCAGGGTGGTGTAAGATTGGGCATGCGTTTGGGAGTACTGAGTGCCGTATTGGCCGCAGGCGCCGTTCAGGCGCAGAATATGAGCGAGATACCGGCGCTGCCTGCCCCATTGTCGTCTGGCATCGAGTGCTTTTGCACCGACCGGGTGGGCGCGCGGGTGGAGTTTGGGCAGACGATCTGTCTGATGGTCGACGGCCGCGCCTATCTCGCGCGGTGCGAGATGAGCCTGAACCTGCCCGCAAGGCGCGACACGGGCACCGACTGCGTCGGCGCGGGGCTCGGGCCCGGCATGCGGCAAATACCGGCGCTGCATTACATGGGGCTGGAAAACAGGGTGCCGGAAAGCATGGTGCCGGAAAGCATGGCACCGGTAACCATGGTGCCGGGGGGCGCTTGATAGAGGAGGGGTGCCATGCGGCACGCGTTGATCCTGGCTTTGTTATGGCCCGTGGCTGCGGGCGCGGGGCCGTTCGACGGGCTTTACCGCCCAAACTACGACTGGGCGCTGGCCTGGGATTGCAAGAGCATCGGCCAGGACGGCGGCGCGCTCGCCATCGAGGACCAAACGATGCGCGCGGTGGAAAACACCTGCGATCTGACCGAGCCGGTCGAGATCCGCGACATGGAAGCGGTGCTCTACGACGCCTCCTGCACCGGTGAGGGCGGGGCGAGCGAAGGCCGGATCATGCTGATGGCCCATGAGTTCGGCATCTACGTCATTCGCGACGGCTTCGTGCTGGATTGGATCGCCTGCGAGGCCGGATGATGCGCGCCGCTTTGGTCGTCTGTGCGCTGTGGGCCGCGGGCTGGGGAAACGCGGCCGGGACAACACCCTATGAAGGCGGCTATCTGCCCGAGGAGTTTGCGGATGGCGCCCTGAGGTGCGCGGCGGCCGGCCCCCCCGACGGCCTCACCTCCATCGCGGGCGACGAGATGGTCACCACGCTCTACGCATGCCGGCTCTCGAACCCGGTGGCGGTGCGCGGCATGGACGCGACACTCTACGACGCGGCCGGCTGGAGCGACAGCGAGACCGGCGGCGGACGCGTGATGCTGACGCGCGCCGAGGGCCGGCTGCTGGTCAACTGGGGCGGTACTGGGAGGTCTGGCTGAAATGCGACTGAACGCGACAGCCCGAAACGCGGCCCTTTGCCTGGGCCTGTCCACCGCCGGCACGCTGGCTGGCCCTTTTGACGGGGTCTACGTGCCCAACCCTTCCGGCCGGGCGCCGGATCGGTCGGGCTGCGAAACGGTCGCGATCCTGATCGCCGAGGACCGGCTGCGGTACTTCGAGGTCCGCTGCGCGCTTTCCAACCCGGTCCAGATCCGCGCGATGGAGGCGCTGCTCTATGACGGGCAGTGTTCGCTCGACGGCAGCGCCAAACAGGGCCGAGCGCCGAGGGGAAATGTGATCATCCGGGATGGAACAGGTAGGGCGCGCTCGCGACTTAGGCGCCGAGACGCTGATTCACGCGTAACGCGTTGGTTTCTGCCCGGTCGTGGTATGAGGGGAGGTGCGGATGAAAGGTGGTTTTGTTCTTCGAGCGACGGCAGCAGCGTCAGCTTTCTTCATTGGCGGGAGCGCGCTGGCATTGCCGCCGGAAGGACAATACGCACGCCGGGCGACAGAGCCCGGTAGCGCCCCGACCGTCAACTGTCCGAACAGCGAGAACAACCTATTCAATATTGTCCGAGAACGCATAGGGATGGGCGAGGGCGGCACGTGCCATATCAAAAGTTCTGTCGAGGTACGCGACATGAACGCGGCTCTCCAAGACATGTACTGCAACAACGAGGGACATGAATACGCGTTCAGGATGTTCATTGTCGAGCGAGGTGATGGGATCATGGCGGTGGGGGACACGTTCGAGTTCGATCTCATCTACTGTTTTCCGATCTATTACGAGGGGGAATAATGGCGCCGAACGGAACGATGGTGGCGGATTCTTTTTCGCAATTGTACCCTGGAAAATGAGGGACGCGGAGGTTTCCCCCCGCGCCCCGTCCTGTTTCCGCGTTTCTCCGGGGATGCCCGGGATCAGAGATCGAAGCGGTCGGCCTCCATCACCTTGGTCCAGGCGGCGACGAAGTCGGTCACGAACTTCTCTTTCGCGTCGTCCTGGGCGTAGATCTCGGAGAGCGCCCGGAGCTGCGAGTTGGAACCGAACACGAGATCGACGCGGGTGGCGGTCCACTTGGTCTCACCCGAAGCCCGGTCCTTGCCCTCGAAGACATCGCCGCCGTCATCCGACGTCCACGCGGTGTCCATGTCGACGAGGTTCACGAAGAAGTCGTTCGTGAGCTGGCCGGCCCGGTCGGTGAACACGCCGTGTGCGCTGCCGTCGTGGTTGTTCCCGAGCACCCGCAGCCCCCCCACCAGCACCGTCATCTCGGGCGCGGTGAGGCCGAGGAGCTGGGCCTTGTCGACCAACATCTCTTCCGCCGGGATGGTGAACTTCGTGCGCTGGTAGTTGCGGAAGCCGTCGGCCTCCGGTTCCAGCGGCTCGAAGCTTTCGGCGTCGGTCTGGTCCTGGCCTGCGTCGCCGCGGCCCGTCGAGACCGGCACCGTCACGTCGAAGCCCGCGTCGTCAGCGGCTTTTTCGATCGCGGCCGCGCCACCGAGCACGATCAGGTCGGCCATCGAGACCGCGCCGTGGTCCTCCCGGATGCCGTCCAGCACGCCCAGCACCTTGGCGAGCTGCGCCGGGGTGTTGGCGGCCCAGTCTTTCTGCGGCGCAAGCCGGATCCGCGCACCGTTGGCGCCACCGCGCTTGTCGGAGCCGCGGAAGGTCGAGGCCGAGGCCCAGGCGGTCTGCACCAGGTCCGCGACGGAGAGGCCGGAGCCGAGGATTGCAGCCTTGAGCTTGTCCACGTCGGCCGCGCCGAGCGGCGTGCCGGCGGGGATCGGGTCTTGCCAGATCAGCTCCTCGGTCGGGACCTCGGCGCCCAGGTAACGTGCGCGCGGCCCCATGTCACGGTGGGTCAGCTTGAACCAGGCGCGGGCATAGGCATCGGCGAACTCCTCGGGGTTTTCGAGGTAACGCTTGGCGATCGGGCCGTAGATCGGGTCATAGCGCATCGACATATCGGCGGTGGTCATCACCGGGGGGTGCGTCTTCGACGGGTCGAAAGCGTCGACCGCCATATCCTCCGGCGCGACGTCCTGGGCGATCCAGATCTGGGCGCCGGCAGGTGTCTTGCCGAGCTTCCACTCGTATTTGAACAGCACCGTGAGATAGCCCATGTCCCAGGTCGTCGGGTTCGGCTTCCAGGCGCCTTCGAGACCGGAGGTGATCGCATCGGCGCCCTTGCCGGAGCCGTGCGAGGAGATCCAGCCAAGACCCATCTCTTCGAGCGGCGCGGCCTCGGGCTCCGGGCCGACCGCATCGGCCGGGCCGTTGCCGTGCATCTTGCCGAAGGTGTGCCCGCCGGCGGTAAGCGCCACGGTCTCGGCGTCGTCCATCGCCATTCGGGCGAAGGTTTCGCGCACGTCGCGGCCCGAGGCTTCGATGTCGGGGCTGCCGTCCGGGCCCTCGGGGTTGACGTAGATCAGGCCCATCTGCACGGCGGCGAGCGGGCTTTCGAGATCGCGGTCGCCCGAGTAGCGGCTATTATCCTGGTCCGAGGTGGCGAGCCACTCGGTCTCGGCGCCCCAGTAGACGTCTTCCTCGGGCGAATAGATGTCTTCGCGACCGCCACCGAAGCCGAATGTCTTGAAACCCATCGATTCCATCGCGACGTTGCCGGCGAGGATGTAGAGGTCGGCCCAGGACAGGCTGTTGCCGTATTTCTGCTTGATCGGCCAGAGCAGGCGGCGGGCCTTGTCGAGGTTGCCGTTATCGGGCCAGGAATTGAGCGGAGCGAAACGCTGGTTGCCGGTAGACGCCCCGCCGCGGCCGTCGGCGGTGCGGTAGGTGCCGGCCGCGTGCCAGGCCATGCGGATCATCAACCCGCCGTAATGGCCGTAATCCGCGGGCCACCAATCCTTCGATGTGGTCATCAGTTTGCCGAGGTCGGCCTTGACCGCGGCGAGGTCGAGTTTCTTGAATTCTTTGCCGTAGTCGAAATCATGGCCGAAAGGGCTTTCCTTCGCGCTGTGCTGGTGCAGCACCCGCAGGTTCAGCTGGTTCGGCCACCAGTCGCGGTTGCCGCGCTGGCCGAAATTGGTGGTGCCGTGGGCGACGGGGCAGCCGCCGATGCCTTTGGGATCGCTTGCGTCCATTGGTCTCTCTCTCCCTGGGAAAATCCGTTCCGTGTGCGCCGCTGGGGCCTTTCGGGGGGTGGCGGCTTGAGCGGAAGTTAGTGTGTGTGGGCGATCAAAGGAAATTGCGTTTTCGGATGGAAACGATAACCTACGGTTATGAATGTGACCCTTCGACAATTGAGCTACTTCGTCGCCCTGGCCGAGGAACGGCATTTCGGGCGGGCGGCTGAGCGGGTCCACGTGACCCAGCCGGCGCTATCGACCCAGGTCCGCGAGCTTGAGGAGCGGCTCGGCTCGGCACTGGTCGACCGCAGCGACCGCAGCTTCCGGCTGACCCCCGCGGGCGACGAGGTGCTGGCCTCGGCGCGGCGGATCATGGGCGAGGTCGAGCGGATGGAGACGGCGGCGCGCTGGCAGGACGGGCTCAGCGGGCGGCTGAAGCTCGGGATGATCCCCACCGTCGCGCCCTATCTGCTGCCGCGCGCCCTCGATCTCATCCGTGCCCGCGCGGCCTCGCTCGATCTGCGCCTGCGCGAGGCCAGGACCGAGCCGCTGCTCGACGCGCTGGCCGACGGGGCGCTGGACGCGGCGGTGATGGCGCTGCCGTCGGGACGCCCGGGGCTGGTGGAAGCGCCGCTGTTCAGCGACCGGTTCGTGCTGGCCGCGGGCCGCGACCAGGTCGAAGACATGCGCGCGACCGGCGCGGCGCCGCGGCCGGGCGAGCTTGACATGTCGCGCCTGCTCCTGCTCGACGAGGGCCATTGCCTCGCCGACCAGGCGCTCGAGGTCTGCGGCACGTCGCGGGTTGCGACCAGGGTCGACCTCGCAGCCTCGTCGCTGCCCACGCTCTGTGGGCTTGTGGGCGCGGGCTACGGCCAGACGCTGCTTCCGGAGATTGCCGTCAGCACCGAGGCGGCGGCCTCGCCGCAGCTCGCGATGATCCGCTTCGCCGAGCCGCAACCGGCCCGGATGGTCGGCCTCGTGCGCCGCGATCTCGGTGGCCCGGACGGCTGGTTCACCGATCTCGCCGCGATCNTCGCCGAGGCTGGCACCGCTCAGTGTGAACGGGCCGCGAGGGCTGTTGGCTAAGGCGGGGCAGACGGGTCGGAGGCAGCGCGCGCGCGGCTCCGGGATTGGGTGACCCGCCGTGGTANGGACTTCCTAGTTTCCTAGGAAACCGTCCCCCGTTTCCTAGGAAACCGGACCCATCGGGTCATTCGAAACGCGGGCCAAAACAAGGACCTGGTTCCGCCCCAGGGCATGCCCGCCGGTCAAGGTATTAAGGGGTTGCCCGGGCTGCGCTCGACCGAGAGGCACCACCGGTTGCGCCCTACAGGTAGCGGGCGATGGCGTCGGGCCGCGGAACCCCACCTCACGTCCCGTCTTCACAACCCCTCGTGGAACTCGGCCATCAGGTGGCGCACCACGTCGCGCAGCGCTTCCTCCACCGGCAATTCGGCCTCGATCGCGTCCTTGTAGACCTGGCGTTGCTGGTGGGCGGAGGTCCCGTTCTCGAGGATCCGCCGCGCGCCTTCGACTTCCGCGACGCAGCCGAGCGCCTCGGCGTCCTCGCGCACAAGCTCGATCAATTCCTCGATCAGCACGTCGAACGGCACAAGCTCGCGTTGCCCCAGGTCGATGAGCCCGTTGGTCGTCCCGTAGCGCATGGCATGCCAGCGGTTCTCCTCGATGAGGAAATTGTCATACATCCGCCAGCGCCGGTTCTGGCTTTTCAGCCGCCACAGGAACCGGGTGAGCGACTGGATGATGGCCGCGAGCGTCAGCGCGGTGTCCATCCGCGGCGAGACATCGCAGATCCGCGCCTCAATGGTGGGGAACCGGGCCGAAGGCCGCAGATCCCACCAGATCTTCGAGGAATCCTCGATCAGCCCCAGCCCGACGATGGCATCCACGGTGCGTTCATAAGCCGACCACGAGGTGAATTGCGGCGGCAGGCCGGTGCGCGGCAGGTTGTCGAAGATGGTCAGCCGGTAGGAGGCGAGCCCGGTGTCCTCGCCCTGCCAAAACGGCGAGGAGGCGGAGAGGGCCAGCAGGTGCGGCAGGAAATAGGTGAGCTGATTGAGGATGTCGATCCGGTCTTCCTTGTCCGGAAGCCCGACATGCACATGCATCCCCGAAATGAGCAGGCGGCGGGCGACGCCGCCGAGATCGCGCCGCAGCTCGTTGTAGCGGTCGCGGTCAGTGTGGTGCTGGTCGCGCCAAGCCGCGAACGGGTGGCACGAAGCGGCGATCGGGGCGAGGCCGAACTCGGCCGCCCGGGTCGCGATGCTGCGCCTGAGTTTGCGCAGGTCTTCGCGCGCCGCGGCGATGGTGCCGCAGACATGGGTGCCGATCTCGATCTGGCATTGCAGGAATTCCGGGCTGACCTGTTCGTCGAGCTCGGCCTTGCAGGCCTCCATCAACCCCAGCGGGGCTTTGGCAAGCTTCAGGGTTTCTTTGTCGACGAGAAGGTATTCCTCTTCGATACCGATGGTGAAGTCGGGTGCGTCCATGCCTCTAGCCTGCGTCGAAATCGGCGTGCAATCAAGCGTGCGGCGTCAAGTCGATCTCAGCAAGGCGTCGAGCCAAGGCGCATCGATGCCAAGCTCGGTGAGCGCCTCGGCGTCGCCTTCGACCGTGACCGAAACGACCCTTTGCGACCGCGCCCAAGCCCGGTTCACGATCCGCGCCAGCGACCAGGTCGGATCGGTCGGCGCGCGGCAGACCACCAGGGCCGGCGCGCGCGGATCGTCAAACACCTCGGCCTCGCGGGCCTGGTGCTGCATCAGCCCGAAAAAAATCGCGCTCCCAATCCGTGACGGCGCTGGGATCGACCAGGTGCTTCATCCCCTTGCGGTCGGCGGGATGGGCGGCGAAAGCGGCGAGCGCCGCGGTGCTCTCGGCCAACCCCATCCGGCCTTCGTAGCGGACGTAGGCGAGGATGTGGTCGGGAAGGAACCGGAGAGAAATCGGCAAGGCCAGGACCGCTCAGGCGCTCTGCAGCAGCGCGTCGATGGTCTGTTCCGGCTGTCCGAGCACCTGCAGCGCGTCGGCTTCGGTTTCGGACAGCAGCGGGATCACGCCCGGCACGTCTTCCCAGGACCGCAGGATCATCCGCGCCATCTGCTGGGTGCGCTCGGTCGGCGCGAAATAGACGAAGTGCACCTCGTGGCCAGTGCCAAGGAAGGCGCCCGCCTTGTCGGCCTGAAGCTGCATGAGCCCGGCGAAATCCCTGTCCCAATCGGTGACGCGGGCGAGATCGATGAGCTGTTTCTGGCCGGGACGCATGTCGGGGTGCTGCATGTAAGCGCCGAAGGCCTCTGCCGTCTCCGGGAAGGAGATGACGCCCGCATAGCGCACATAGGCAAGCCCGCGCGCGGGCAATATCCTGAACTCGATGGCCATATCGCCAAAACCCCTAGACCCAAAACCCAAAGACACCGTCCCCCCCCGGGGAGGGTGGTTGGACCGTGACCTTATCGCTCAAGATGCTCGGGTCAAATGGTTTTCTCGGCTCAACCCGATTTTGTCGGGGAGGTTCTCCGGGCCCCGGATTTGACCTGGACCAGGGGCCGCAGGACCCTCCGGCACCCGGCCGCCGCCGCGCGCCCGGTGCGCCTAGTGCTACCCGATGCAACCGGTCAGATCAGCCGGACCTGAGTGCCGACGGCCACGAGGTCGAAGAGCTCGACGATCTGCTCGTTGTAGAGGCCGATGCAGCCATCGGAGCTTTGCCGCCCGATCTTGCGGGTGTCATGGGTGCCGTGGATCAGATACGCTGGCCAGGACAGATAAAGCGCGCGCAACCCGAGCGGATTGTCCGGGCCCGCCGGCATCACCTCGGGAAGGTCGGGAATGCGCGCGTGCATCGAGGCGGTCGGCGTCCAGGTCGGGTGCTCCTTTTTGCGCACCACCTCGGTGTAGCCGCGCTTGGTGAGGTCGTCTGAACGCGGAACCGAGGTCGGGTAGAGCCTGTACGTGCCGCTGTAGCCGGACCAGAAGTGCAGGGCCCGGCTTGCCGTGTCGGCGACGATCGCGCCCTCGCCGAGGCTGTCGAAATGGTCTTGCCAGCGTTCCGAGCGGAAGGACGAGATATTATGGCGGGCGAATCCCTCGCCGGCGGTCTCGGACGCGGCTGACTGCGCGCGCAACACGGCGGGCGCGAGGAGGGGCAGGGCGGCCGCGGTCAGAAATCCGCGTCGGGTCAGGCGTTGAGACATGTCGGGGTCCTGTGCTGAGCGTGGGCCAGGGGCGTGGGGGCCGGGATGGTGTGAGATCGACGCGCCTTAGCGCCCGCGAGGTCCCCTTGAGCGTTCCTGGGAGTGAGCGTTCCCGGGAGCTTGTTCTGTGCTCTATCACCGGAACAGGGGCAGGGCTACGGGACAACACCTGCATTCAAGCGAATGTGACACCGTCGCAAGAGTGACTCGCACGGAAACCTGCCGCTCGGCGGCCAAAGATACGCCGGGGGGACATACACGCTGTTCGCCGGGCGGCCGGGCGCCATGGGAGCGCCGAGGACGATGGGCGCGCGTTGAAACCGGGGCACTGGTCGGGAAACGGCTGGTGGCAGATGTCAGGCCATGATCGTGCGGACCGAAAAGCTCCGCCGCCGCGTCACCGGAATGCGCCCCGCCGGTCAGGCGGCGCGCGGCAGTTCGGCCACCCGCATCTCGGTTTGGCCGAGGATCGCGAGCGCTTCGGCCTCGTCGTCGAGCACCAGCGGCACGACCCCGGGATTGCCCTCCCAGGCTTTCGCAAGAACGCCTGCGAGAGCGCGGGCCGTCTCGGTCGGCGCGTAGTAGACGCACAGCGTTTGCCGGTTCTGCCGCATCCAGTCCTGGCGGACCTCGCCGGGCGAGACCGCGCTTTCGAGCGCGGTTTCCCAGCCGGTGACGGCAGAAAGATCGACCAGGTGCATCTGGTCGGGGCGGAAGCTGCGATGGCGCACGACGGCGGCGATTAGTTCGGCACGCTCGGCCACGCTGATTTCACCTTCGTAGACGACAACCGCAAGATCGCGATCGGACAGGATGGAATAGGAAGTGGGCATGGCGACCTCCTGGGGGTGGGGGTGCAGGGTGGGTGGCTCGCCATAGGGATACCGGCGAGAGGTGCCTCAAATGAAGGGTTTTTTTATCCACAGCCTGCTTCGAGGCGAAAACCCGCCGCGCCGCATTGCGGCATCGGAACAAGTCCGCCGAAGGGGCGTGGATTGTTGCGCGGTCGTCAGCGGGAGGGTCGAACCGCTCGGAGGGGGGCGAAATCCGGGGCGGATTTCGTGGGCAAAATCCGCCCCGGATTTTGGTTCGGTTTCCGTCCGGAAACCGTACACGTTTTTCGACCGAAAAACGTTTCACCGACTCACGTTCCGGCCCATGAAAACGGATGGGCAAGCGCCTCTCTGGTCGCGGCCCAAAGCGCGAGCCGGGTGACGTTGGCGCTCCGGGCAAGGGTGTGACGCACGAACAGACGCCGATTGTCGCATTGGGGGGCGCCAAACAGGGCGTTAGCCTGCGTCACAAGGGACGAATCACATTGACCGGGGGCCTGCCCCCCGAAGGAGTATCTATGTTGAAACGCTTGATCCGGACCGCCTCAATCCTGCTTGCCATGGTGATCGCTCTTGCGGCCCCGACGGCGGTCACAGCCGACGATGCGAAGCCGGGCCTGTTCGTCAACCTCACCACAGACGATACCTGGGCTGCGACCAAGGCGATCATGTTTGCGCATGAAAAGGCGCTGAAGAATGGGCATGAGCCGGTGGTGATCTGGATGAACGTGCGCGCCGTCTATCTCGCGGACAAAAAACGTCCGAGCCACATCCACGGGATGATGGCCGAGAAGGGCGCCTCGGTGCAGGACATGCTCGCGGGGTTCATCGCCGATGGCGGCAAGGTGCTGATGTGCCAAGCCTGCTCGGCGGCCGCAGGCCTCACGATCGACGACTACATCGACGGTGTCGAAATGGGCGCCTGGCCGGTGATCGAGGGCTACCTCTTCGCCGATGATATGCAGACCCTGAGCTGGTAACGGCCAGCAAGGGCATCCGGAAAAGCCCCGGCTAAGGCCGGGGCTCTTCAATTGCAGATGCCTCAGCCCATCGGTTTGAACGCCGTCTCGGTGCCGTGTTCGATGTGCTGGAACCAACGCTCCGTCACCGTCTTGGTTCGGGTGTAGAAACGGAAGGCATCGGGTCCGTACTGGTTGAGATCGCCGAAGCCCGACTTCTTCCAACCGCCGAAGGTGTAGTAGCTGAGCGGCACCGGGATCGGGAAGTTGATCCCGACCATGCCGACATTGACCCGGGAGGCGAAATCACGCGCGATCTCGCCGTCGGCGGTGTAGATCGCGGTGCCGTTGCCATACTGATTGTCCATCACCAGCTTCAGAGCTTCCTCGTAATTGTCGGTGCGCACCTGGCTCAGGACCGGCCCGAAGATCTCTTCACGATAGATGTCCATCTCCGGCGTGACGTTGTCGAACAGGGTCGGCCCGACGAAGAAGCCGTTCTCGTAGCCCTGGAGCGAGAAGTCGCGCCCGTCGGTGACCGCGGTCGCGCCCTGGTCGATGCCGGAAGCGATCAGCCCTTTCACCCGCTCCATCGCCATCGGTGTAACCAGCGGCCCGAAGTCCATGTCTTCGCCGGCGGTGTAGGGGCCGACTTTCAGCTTCTCGATCCGGGGCACCATCAGCTCGACAAGCCGGTCGGCGGTCTCGGCGCCCACCGGCACCGCCACCGAGATTGCCATGCAGCGCTCGCCCGCAGCGCCGAAGCCCGCGCCGACCAGCGCGTCCGCCGCTTTCTCCATGTCGGCGTCCGGCATGATGATCATGTGGTTCTTGGCGCCGCCGAAACATTGCGCGCGCTTGCCGTTCGAACAAGCCCGGCCGTAGATGTATTGGGCGATCGGGGTCGAGCCGACGAAGCCCACCGCCTGGATCGTCTCGTTGTCGAGGATCGCATCGACCGCTTCCTTGTCGCCGTGCACGACCTGGAGCACGCCGTCGGGCAATCCGGCCTCCTGCAGAAGCTCGGCGAGCAGGAGCGCGGTGGAGGGCGTGCGTTCGGACGGCTTCAGCACCATCGCGTTGCCTGCGGCAATCGCAGGGGACATCTTCCACATCGGGATCATTGCGGGGAAGTTGAACGGGGTGATGCCGGCAACCACGCCGAGCGGTTGGCGCATCGAGTAGAGGTCGATGCCCGGGCCACCGGAATCGGTGAACTCGCCCTTCAGCATCGCTGGCGCGCCCATGCAGACCTCGACCACTTCGAGGCCGCGCTGGATGTCGCCGCGCGCGTCTGGCAGCGTCTTGCCGTGCTCGCGCGACAAAACCTGGGCAAGCCGGTCCATGTGCTCGTTGATCAACGCGCCAAACTTCATCATCACCCGGGCGCGGCGTTGCGGGTTGACCTTCGCCCAGAGTNTCTGGGCTTGCGCCGCTTTCGCGACAGCGTCGTCGAGCTCGGCNGGGGTGGCGAGCGGTGCCTTGCCCTGCACTTCGCCGGTGGCCGGGTTGTAGATGTCGGCGAAACGGCCCGACGTGCCTTTGACGCGCTTGCCGTTGATCCAGTGTTCAATCTCGTACATGGGGGTCCTCCTGTGCTGACGGGACAATAGCCTTGCAATATTGCTGGACGAAGAGGCAAGATACCAAAAGCGTTTTGCAAGAATGCAACGTTGCGCCGATCAGCCCCCGCGGACCCTCTTGGCTGCGCGGGCACGCGGGCGGCGAGGACGGCCCGAAGGGCGGACGAGCCGCGGGGGGAGACCATGGAGCCTGACTGGGACGATCTCAAAGTCTTCCTCGCCGTTGCCCGTGGGACAAGCCTGTCGGCGGCGGCAAGACTTCTCAAACGCGACCCGGCCACGGTGGGGCGCCGCATTGCCCGGCTCGAGGAAGCCCTCGGCGCCGCCCTGTTCGTGCGCACCCCTGCGGGCTACGGACTGACCGAGGCGGGCGGCCGCTTGCTCGACCATGCCGAGGCCGTTGAACAAGCGATCACACAGGGCGCCGAAGCGCTGCGCGCGAACCCCGGTCAGCTCACCGGCCAGGTGCGGATCGGTGCGCCGGACGGGGCCGCTGTCTACCTGCTGCCCCGCGTCTGCGCGGCGATCCGCGAACAGCACCCCGGGCTCGAATTGCAGATCGTGGCGCTTCCGGGCGTCGTCAACCTGTCGCGTCGCGAAGCGGATTTCGCTGTCACCGTCACGCCGCCGACCGCGGGCCGGCTCACGGTGCAGAAGATCACCGATTATCGTCTGCACCTCGCGGCGCATCGCGACTACCTCGCGCGCGCCCCCGAAATCCGTACCCTCGCCGATCTTCACGACCACCCGCTGGTCGGCTACATCCCCGACATGATCTTCGACAAGGCGCTCGACTACCTCTCCGAGCTGCCGGTCACCGGCGTCGGCCTGGCCTCCAACGCGGTCTCGGTGCAACTCGCGTTCCTGCGCGAAGGAGCGGGCGTAGGCATCGCCCATGATTTCGCGCTGCCGCATGTGCCGGAGCTGTGCAAGGTCCTGACGGATCATTTCGCGCTCACCCGCAGCTACCATCTCGTGCGCCACGCCGGTGACCGGCGGATTGAACGGCTCGCGCGGGTGGGCGACATGCTGCATGCGGGGCTGCGCGCCGAGGTCGCGCGGCTCGAATCCCTCACTTGACAATCCCGCCGGGGTTTTCAACGTTGAACTGACAGGGAAAAGTGAGCGCACGGCAGGGAGGCCGTGGCGCCCGACAGGCCCAGGGAGACCCAGATGCTCGTCAGTCAGATACTAAAGGATAAGTCGATCCAGGAGGTCCTCCGGGTGGCACCCGGTAGTTCGGTGGGCGAAGCGGCGGAGATGCTCTCTGCGAAGAAGGTCGGCGGGGTCATCGTCTCTGACGGCGAGAGCGGTCTGCCCGCTGGCATCGTCACCGAGCGCGACATCGTGCGCGAGCTCGGCAAGCGCGGCGCGATCTGCCTCGAGGACAAGGTCGATGACATCATGACCTGCGAGCTGGTCACCTGCGAACCCAACGACCGGGCGATCCGGGTGCTGCAGGTGATGACCGAGAAGCGTTTCCGGCACATGCCGGTGATGGAAGACGGCAAACTCGTCGGCCTGGTGTCGATCGGCGATGTGGTCAAGGCGCGGCTGGATGAACTCAGCTCTCAGGCCGATGCGCTCAAGAACATGATCATGGGATACTGACCCCGGTTTTCAGTCCGCGCGCGCGGGTGGGGCTGGAGGCAAAGGTGTTGTCCGCATGTCTTGCCGGCGCCGTTTGCGTGGCGTGCCAGCCCGCCGCTGCACGCGCCAGGGATGACGCCTGAGGTGCGGCCAACGCGGGTGCCATCCCGTCCGGCCGGTCCGATAGGCGCGCCGGCAGCGGCATACCCGGAGCGGGCCGCGCGTCAATATCGAGATAATTCCTTCATCGAACGCGTGCCGACACGCCGCCGTGCGCGCCGCGGCCGGGGTTCCCGTCTCGGCGCGGCCCACGGCATCGGCACGCACCGGCGACCCTTCGAGAGCGCCGACACCATCCGGCCTTCCGGCCTGGGGTGTTGCGNGNCTTNCCCGCNAGACGCGGCGCTCTCGACACTCGACCGGGCGCTGTGGGGAGCGGCGCATGGCCGAGGCGCAACCCGAACGCTTGCGGGCGTGGAAAGCCCTTGCATTGCGGCAGGCGATATAGTTGCGTGCCGCCCAACGAAGGAGAACGGCACATGCGCATCGGCCTCTACCCGGGCACTTTCGATCCGATCACGCTCGGGCATCTCGACATCATCGAGCGGGCCTGCCTGCTGGTCGACCGGCTGGTTATCGGCGTGGCGATCAACCGCTCCAAAGGGCCCTTGTTCGACCTCGAGGAGCGGGTCGGCATGGTGACCGCCGAGACCTCGGCGCTGACCGCGCGGACCGGGTGCGAGATCGTCGTCCACCCGTTCGAGAACCTGCTCATCAACTGCGCCCATGAAGTGGGCGCCAGCATCATCGTGCGCGGCCTGCGCGCGGTCGCCGATTTCGAATACGAGTACCAGATGGTGGGGATGAACCGGGCGCTCGACAGCAGTATCGAGACCGTCTTCCTGATGGCCGAGGCCCGGTATCAGCCGATCGCCTCGAAGCTGGTGAAAGAAATCGCCCGCCTCGGCGGCGACGTGTCGAAATTCGTCACCCCGGACGTGAAAGCACGGCTGGAGGGGAAGTACGGAGGCTGAACTCGACGGCGGCGGGCGGCACACGGGACCCGTCGTGGACCATTGACAGACCCGCCGATGCCCTCACAGGATCGGCGGATGGCTTGGCTTGGGCTGATCCATGCTATTGTGATGGCCGCCGCGCTCGCGATCGGCGCGGGCCTGTTCGCGATCGCCAAGGGAACCGCGCGCCGCTGCCGATGCGGGCGTGGCTTCGTGATCGCGGTGCTTGGGTCGAACCTGCTCGTTCTTTCGATCTACGAGGACAGTGAAACGATGGGCATCTTTCACATTCTCGCAATCGTAAGTTTTGGCTCGGTGCTTACGGCCCTCCCGTTGGCGCGTCGCGGCAAGGGCGGGCCGGGCACGCGCATTGCGCATGGGCACGTGATGCTGTGGTCCTTCGGCGGTATGGTCGCAGCAGGGTTGGGGCAGAGCGCCACATATCTCGGCCAGACACCCTGGCCGGCAATCGTTGCGGTGTTTCTGTGTGTCGGGATCCTGGCCGCCCAACTCGATTTCAAAGCCATGCTTCGCGCCGGTTGACGTCGCGGTTCCGGTGAATGCGCCGGGGTGTCATGTGAGACTGGGCAAGAGACCGTTTTCCGGGAGGTGAAGATGACCGATATCGTCAACGGATTGCTTCTGCGCGATCAACAAGTGTTGATGGCGCACCGGTCCGTCCAGCGCAAAAACTACCCCGGCACGTGGAGTTTTCCTGGCGGGCATGTCGAGGTCGGGGAGACCCTTGCGCAGGCTCTGAGACGCGAGCTGTCTGAAGAGATTGGGGTTCTTGCCACGTCCTGGACCTTCTTGCGGCGCTTCACGGCACCGGACGCCACGCCTGGGCGCCCCGTCGTGTTTCACTTCTTTGCCGTTGAGGCGTGGGACGGCGAACCGACGAACCTGGGCAATGAACACAGCGAAATCCGATGGGTCGCCGTGGCAGATGCCCCTCGGATGCAAGACCTGACCTTCGGCAGGTATGTCGAGCTGTTCGAGGATTTGGCGTCGAGTTGATTTGGCGCGGTCTTGGAGCGACGGCCTTTGGCGCAAGATTGGGTGGTTTCGAGAAACGCTCCCCCCAAAAATGCGAACGGGCCGGCGAAGTGCCAGCCCGTTAGTCATTATCGTTATTTGTGTGTTCGTTGTGTTTTGTGTCCCCGTCTGGCGAGGGCTTCCCCTGCGGCACCGGCTCAGTCGCCGTAAACCGCGGCCCTGGCGATGATTTTGGCGTCGGCGGGGTAGATGCCGAGGTCTTCGACGGCGAGTTCGGTCGGCAGCGCTTCGATCTCGCGGATGGTGCGGTTGTAGAGCGCGCGCTTGGCAATCGCTTCGCGGATGCTTTCAATGGCGGTCATGTCATGTCCTTTCGTTGTTGGGTTGGGTTACTCGGGACTCTCCGGTTGGTCCGGGGTTGGTCATCGTTCCTGTTCTGAATCTAGCGCCCCCGAGGTGGCGCACAACATCGCGTTGGCGATACCAGAAATGCGCCAAACGCATGGCTTCGGACTCCGCTGATATATTTAGTTTTTCCGGTACACCGGCGGAAAACCGCGTGTTGTTTGCGCTAAATTCGCCTATTCATGACGGTTTCGTGACAAAATATTCACGAACTCTTGGGCGAAACGCGGGGCAGCCACGTCTTGTCAGGTATGTTCCTTGTGCATGCGCCGAAAAAGCGCCGCCGCCCCCCCTATCGTCTCCCGGCGCAGCGCGCCGTCGCGCCCCGCCGCCGCAGAAAAGCCCTCAACCCCCTGCAATGGTTAATCGTTTCGAAAATGTTCTGGCCCATTCTTCGGTCCATGCAGGACCCCCGAGGAATAGGTGACGATGCCCTGGCGCACGCCCTGGCCGCAAAGCCGGTCGCGCTCCAGATCGCGCTGGTGTCCGATCCGCGCCTTCTGCACCGCAAGCTGATGCGGCCGGACATGCCGGCCGCGGTGTTTTCCGGCGGCCGGGGCTCCCCGGAGGCGGCGAGGTGGCGGTGCGCGGCCGATCGCTCGGCGGTCACGGGATGCTCGAAAGGGGCATCGCCCCCGACAGGATTGCAGGCGAAATGCGGGATCTGTGCGCCGCGGTCCGGGCGTTGTTCGAGGCCCCGCCGCCGCCCGAAGCGCGCTGTGACGCGCTGTCGATCCTGCTTGCCTGGCCCCTGCGCATCCATCCCTTCGCCGACGGCAACGGGCGGGTCGGCCGGCTCATGGTCTGACTTGGCGCACGGCTGCTCGGCTGTCCCACCCGCGAAAACTGGATGATCGATATGCGCCCCTACGGGCCCGGCTTCAGCTGCGTGTTCCAGGCGTTGCCGCTGTCGCCCGACGCCCTCCGGTTCTACATGCGCCGGTATTTTCGGGCGGACGGGAGCGGCTAGACGATGCCCGATGTCAAGGACATCTATCTGATCTCGGACTTGCCGGGGCTGGGCGACACCATCGGCGTGGCCGCGACCGGCGCGGATGTGGTGCTCGATCCGACCGAACACACCGCCGAGGACCTGTCCGAAGCCGCAATCGGGTTCAGCACCGCGATGACGACCTTCACCTTCGACGGCGCGGACACCACGGTCACCGAGTTCTACCAGATCGACTTCGAGAGCGACGGCAGCAGCTACGTGGGCTAGGTCATGGCGTTTCAGCCGGTGGCGGGCGGCGCCGAGGAATGGGTAGTCCTGCCCGACGACACCGCGGGCGATCTCAGCTTCTCGACGCGCGAGGTCACCGCCGTCACCCTGGTCTCGGAGGTCTCCTACCCGGACGTGTCGGTCGACAACACCATCACGCCGCGGTGCCTGGCCGAGGGCACCTTGATCGCCACCCCTGACGGTGCCCGCCCGGTCGAGGCCCTGCGTTCCGGCGACCGGCTGTCGACGGCGGACCGGGGCAATGCAGAGATCGTCGCGGTGCGCGGCGAGGCGAGGCGATGCGGCTTGGCATCGCCGACCGGGCGCGGCCGGTCCTTGTCAAGCCCGGTGCGCTCGGGCCGGGGATGCCGGCGCGCGCTCACCGTCTCGCGCCAGCACCGCATCCTTCTGGCCGGGCCTGAAGTGGACCGGCGCACCGGCGCAGCCGCGGTCTGGGTGCCGGCAAAGGATCTCGTAGGGTGCCCGGGGATCGGCTACGAACGCCTGCGGACCCGGGTCACCTGGTNCCACCTGCGGCTGGCGCACCACGCCGTGCTAGNCACCGGAGGCGCGTTCACCGAGAGCCTCTATCCGGGCGCCCTGCGGGGGGCTTCGGACCGTACCGGCCGGGGTCGCCCCGCGCTGTCGGCCCCGGAATGGTGCGGCGCCCGGGCAAGTGAGCTGGCCGCCACCCTCGTCCGCTGCGGCCATGCCTTGATGGATGCGGACTGGACCCGCGCGGCGGGGCGCAGCCGGGCGTCACCGCCGGCGCGGAGCCTGGCGCCGGGCGGGCGGCCTTGCGAGCGGGTTTGAAACGGACGGGCGTCGCGGCGGTCTTGGTCGAGCGGGACCCGGGTCGTGCGGGACCCGGGTCGTGCGCCGCACATCGGCGGAACCTCAACGCATGGAGCGCCGGGAAAGGTCGACCGGTGGGGCGCGACGCAAGCTCACGCCGCGCCGGTCTCCGACGCCACCCGTCATGCCCGGCAGCCGATACCGAGATCCGTGTCGTGCCGAGCCCGCC
>JGI24025J20009_10000790_pt1 | contig 24566 bp, 34 predicted proteins | sample Cruoilmetagenom3_FD_20009 | JGI IMG/M metagenome (IMG submission 20009) | reverse complement strand
GAGGAACGCAGAGCATTTAACCATTTATTTCCCCTCCGCGCCCCTCTGCGTACTCTGCGGTTATATTCCGTGTTTGGTTACAGTATGCCCCATGTCCCGGGCAGTTCCTGCATAGTGAAGTCCCCTATAGTGGTTTAGGTACCTGAGTAGTTACGTATAACTTTATGTACTCTGAGTAAATCCGACCGAAGGGAGGATTTTTCTCGGAAGCGGTGCTGTGGTCCAGCGCCGAGAAGAGCGCCGTCCCGGCAAAAGGTTTTATAGGGCGGCGTCTCCTTTCAGGACCTATGGAGCAAGAATCCTCAGCGTGGGATCGTTTTCTATAACACCGATGCACTGCGTGACGAACGAGTTAAAATTTTCGATACCACCCTCCGTGATGGTGAACAGACGCCGGGTGTCTCCTTGACGCCCGAAGAGAAGATTACCATCGCCAGGCAGCTCGACAAGCTTGGTGTGAGCATCATAGAAGCTGGTTTTCCCGTATCGTCCCGGGGCGAGTTCGAGGCGGTCAAGAATATCGCCGATGAAGGCCTGGGCGTAGAGGTATGCGGCCTGGCCAGGATCGTCAAGAAGGATATCGACCGCTGTCTCGACGCCGACGTGGACCTGGTCCATGTCTTCGTTTCCACCTCGGACATCCAGATAGCCCATACCATAAAGAAAAGCCGTCAGGAGATAGTGAAAGCCTCAATAGAGGCCGTCCAGTACGTGAAAGACCATGGCAGATCTTGTTTATTCTCGGCCATGGATGCTACCAGGACACCTCCTTGGTTCCTGAAGGAGATCTTCGGAGCGGTCGAAGGGGTGGGCTGTGACATAATCAACATACCAGATACCGTCGGGGTGGCCATACCTTCATCGTTCTACAGGATGGTCAAAGAGATCTGCGAGAACACCAGGAATATGGTGGTAGACGTCCACTGTCACAACGACTTCGGCCTGGCGGTGGCCAACAGCCTGGCCGCCTTCGAAGCAGGCGCCAGGGAGGTCCAGGTTACGGTGAACGGTCTGGGCGAGAGGGCGGGCAACGCCAACCTGGCGGAGACCGTGATGAGCCTCCACTCCATCTACGGGGCCAGAACAGGCATAAAGACCCGGTACCTGGTGGAGACCGCGAAGCTGGTGGAGAGACTCACCAAGATCGGCATATCGCCAACAACCCCCATCGTCGGCGAGAATGCATTCGCTCACGAGAGCGGGATCCACAGCCAGGGCGTGCTGGAGCGATCCGACACATTCGAGCCGGGGATAATGACCCCGGAGATGGTGGGCCACCGGAGACGGATCGTGTTGGGCAAACATACCGGCAGGCACGCTGTGATGCGGTCTCTCCAGGATATGGGGTATAGCCCCAACAAGGACCAGCTCCAGGAGATCCTGGAGAGGATCAAGGACCTGGGCGACAAAGGCAAACACATTACCGACGCCGACCTCGAGACCCTCGCCGAGGTGATAATCGGCGAGATCGCAAAGGACAAGCAGGCGGTAGTCTTGAAAGAGGTCTCGGTCATGACAGGAAACGTGATAACCCCCACGGCCACCGTCAGGGCTATAGTCCGCGGAGAAGAGAAGGTCCTGGCCGCGACCGGGGTGGGGCCCGTCGACGCTGCTGTGAGCGCTGTTCGCGGTCTGGTGGGCGATGATACCGCGATTACGCTCAGGGATTTCAGGATAGAGGCCATAACAGGCGGGTCTAACGCCCTGGCCGAGGTGGTCATCGGGGTAGAGAACAGCCGCCGTGGCAAGATCGTCACAGCGCGATCTGCAAGAGAGGATATCGTCATGGCATCTGTAGAAGCGCTGGTGAGCGCCATAAACCGGCTCATGCTTCTGGAGGAAGATCGGAGTTGAAAGAGAATGCGTACGAGGTGATCGACTCTCACTGTCATCTCGATTTCAAGAACTTCAAGAAGGACAGAGACGAGGTCATCCAGAGGGCCAGGTCTGCCGGGGTAGTTACCATGATCAACTCCGGTATAGATCTGATCACCAACGAGAGGACCCTGAAGCTGGCTGCGAGTCACCCGTTCATATATCCCACCCTGGGTCTGAGCCCCAACAGTCTGGGGTATATGAGCGACGGCGACGTCCAGGCGGTATTGGATCACATAAGGGAGCATTCGGCAGAGATCGTGGGCGTAGGCGAAGCAGGTCTCGACTACTATCGTTGCCCGGACCTGGCAGGACGAAGAAGACAAGTAGAGATCTTCCAGAAAGTGGTTGACCTGTCCGGAGAGCTGGACCTTCCCCAGGTGATACATGCCAGACAAGCCGAGGACGAATGCCTGGAGATGGTGCGTCATCTGGAGAAGGTGGTATTCCATTGCTACGGCGGGAGCATGGCCACCATGAAGGAAGCCGTGGACCTGGGGTTCTACATATCACTGGCCACGGTAGTCTGCCGCTCTGCCCATCACCAGGTTCTTGCCAGGAATGTTCCTCTGGAATCGCTACTGATCGAGACCGACAGCCCCTTTTTATCTCCCCGGCGAGGCCGGAACGAGCCCTCCTATGTCCTGGACTCCGTGGCCCTGATCGCCAGGATAAAAGATATCTCTTTGGAGGATGTCGCCCGGGCCACGACCAGGAACGCAAGAAGGGCCTTCGACCTACAATAGGCCTTCCACAACATCGACAAACATAGGAAATTATATTAGAGATGACCGCCTTTGGAGAATATGTGATCCGATGCCCATACATTTCGAACATATCCTGAAATATCTAGGTTCTAGGAAAGAGAGGGGCAGGAAAAAGATCGGCCTACTGGTGGATGGCCCCAACATGCTCCGGAAAGAGTTCCAGATCGACTTGGAAGAGATCCGGGATATGCTGAAAGACTACGGCGACATCAAGTCCGGGATGGTCTTCCTGAACCAGTACGCCTCGGAGAAGCTGGTGGAAGCGGTGGAGAACCAGGGGTTCGAGCCGGTGATCTGCACCAGCGATGTGGACGTGAGGCTGGCGGTAGAGGGGATGGAGATGGTATACAGCCCGGTAATAGACACCATCGCCTTTGTCACCCGAGACGCGGACTTCAAGCCCGTCCTCCTGAAAGCCAGGGAGAAGGGAAAAGAGACCATAATCTTCGGTGCCGAGCCCGGTTTATCCGTCGCCCTCAAGAACTCTGCCGATTATGTGATCGTGCTCAGGGGCGGAGAGTACGTGATCGAGTGACCCTGTCCAGCATCTATTTGTACATCCTGTTTTAGACTCAGCGCTCTGGAGAGTGTCGTCGGCTTGAAAGGTCTTTTCGTGTACAGTGGATTGAACGTCGCCATCTTTCTGAGAGACTTGTGGAAGGGTTCCGATCGTGATTATGGGGACGGATGGGACGACCCCGACCCCTGGGAAGATGATAGGACCTATTCGCCACCCAGATCATCACTTCCCTTGACCTGCTCGGGTATGATACTGGCCATATGTGTTATCCTCTTTCTGGTGCGGTTGGCAGCGCCTTTTTTCGCCTTCAACTATCTGGCCCTGAACCCGGCATTGGTGATGTCCCGACCCTGGACGCTGATCACCCATATGTTCATGCATGCCAACTTCAACCATCTCTTCTTCAACATGATATTCTTATTCTTCTTCGGAACCGAGCTGGAACGCAGGATAGGGGAGAACCGGTTCCTCATGGTCTTCATCGTATCTGGACTGGTCGCCGCCTTCGGCCAGATGGCCGTGGTGCCCGTAGGCTTTATGCTTGGAGCAAGCGGCGCGCTCTACGGGGTGATGGGATGTCTGGCGGTGATCGCCCCGGAGATAAGGGTCCTCCTCTTTTTCGTGATCCCTATGAGCATAAGGGCATCGGTGGTCCTCTTCGCCATTTTGGACTTCACCATGATGGGTAGCGCCGACAGCATAGCCCACATGGCTCATATCAGCGGACTGGTGGCAGGTCTGGTCTTCGGGGAGACTATGAAGAGGAGATATTGATAGGCTCGACTTTGGAAGGGTAAATAGTATGAAATAGTAGGGATAATAAGAGAAATAGAAGATATATCGGCTTTATCGTACCCGGGGCAGAGCGACCCTCTCCCCGGGATGGTTTATTGGGGAATTATGGGGGAACATGGCAAGGTGAGTGATGTGGACGATCTCCTCGGTGATGGCAGTTTGGGGAACGCGATCGGCATAATCGTGGGCGAGACGAGCTCTCTCGATTTCAGGTTCTTGATCGGAGATGAGACCGGCAGAGGCGCGTACGTGAAGGTGCGGGACGTCTCCGGGGGTTGGATCCTCGCCCATGTGGAAGACGTGACGCGATCCAACGTCGCCTACAACCTGAACCAGGTCGATAAGAAGAAGACCGAGGCCAAAGAGCGGATGATAGGAACCGCACGGGTGATCGGTCTGGCTGCCAACGGGAAGCTCCAGATCCCCACCACCCCGCCCCACCCGGGAGACCACGTCCTCATGGCAGATGATACGCTGATAAAGAGGGCGTTGGGGCTATCGAGGGGCAACCTGTACATCGGTCTTCTGGATAGGCGCAACCTCAAGGTGAAGCTGGATGCCAACACCTTCGTTCAGAAGCATTGCAGTATCCTCGCCAAGACGGGTAGCGGAAAATCTTATACCGCAGCGGTGGTGCTCGAAGAGCTCCTGGAGAAGAATGTTGCCCTTCTCATAATCGATCCTCATGGTGAGTACGTCTCCATGAAGGATAAGAACAGCGAAGGGGACTTTGCCAGGTACGATATAAAGCCCAGGGGTTACGATGTGACCGTCTACTCTCCTGCGTACCAGGGGGTAAACCCAAATGCAGACAAGGCCTTCCGGTTCGATGGGAAAAACCTGACCGCCCGGGAGATCACCGGTTTGTTTCCCGATGACGTTACGGACAGCCAGATGGGCGTTCTTTACGAGGCCATAAAGGCCCTCGCCGCGGAGAAAGAGGACTACTATCTGGAAGATATAATCTCTCAGGCGGAGAAGGATACCAGCAAGGCCAAATGGTCCCTGATCAGGCGCATGGAAGCTCTGGTGGACCTGGGCATATTCTCGGGCCGTCCTACCAGGTCGAAGGACCTTCTCCGGCGGGGGAAGGCATCGGTCGTGGACATGACCGGGGTGCCGCCGGACCTCCAGGGCATGATCGTGGCCAAGCTTCTGACGGACCTCTTCGATGCCAGGAAAAGAGGAAGGGTCTCGCCCGGCATGGTGGTCATAGAAGAGGCTCACAACTACATACCGGAACGGGGGAGCGGCAAGGCGGCCAGCACGGGCATCATCAGGACCATCGCCACCGAGGGCCGGAAGTTCGGGCTAGGTCTGCTGGTGATAAGCCAGAGGCCGGCCAGGGTGGACAAGAACGTGATATCTCAGTGCAACACCCAGATCATCCTCAGGGTCACCAACCCCAACGACCTTCGGGCGCTGAGCAAGGGGATCGAGGGGATGAGCGCCGATCTCGAAGAGGATATAATGAGGCTGCCTCCGGGAACGGCGATGCTGGTCAGCAACGAGATCGAACGGCCGGTGACTGTCAATATCAGGCCCAGGAAGAGCAAGCACGGTGGGATCAGCCCTCCAATAGTTGCCAGCGGGAAGAAGTCGGACGAGGGCAAGGGTCCGAAAGAGCCACGCCGATCCGAAAAGAAAAAAAGCGGCGGCCTGCTCAGAAAGATACTGGGAAAGTAGAAGGCGTGACGGCGCCGACGTGCCCTCTCGATCTCGTTCTAAGCGGTCGCTTCTGCATGTCCCATACCCGCGTTTTTTCTCATCCTCATAAGCAGCAGCGATGCCAGGAGCGCTGCCACGGCTCCGAAGAGGAAGGGCGCCGTGGAACTCTGGTATTGCCAGAGAAGACCGGCGACGATGCCTGAGAGGATCGCGGCCAGACCGACCGCTGCGTGGTAGGCTCCCAGGGCGGTACCCCTCGTACTCGCCCTGGAGAGGTCGGATACGAACGCCCTTTCTGCGCCGTCAACCATGGCGAAGACCAGGCCGTAGAGGGCGAAGAGCAGGATCAGGCCGGGAACGGTGGAGACGTATGCGAACCCCGCACAGACGAGGGCGAAGAGAACATACCCTACCAGGAGGACGTTCCTCCGGCCCACCCGGTCGGACCATATGCCGCTGGGTATGGAGAGTCCGGCGTAGACGACGTTGAAGAATATATAGAGCAGAAGCGGAGCGCCCACGGCCAGGTCTCCGGCGAAGAACTGGCTTGCCCGGAGGAGGAAGAACATGTAGCTAAAGTTGCCCAAAGCGAAGATGGACGATATGACCACGAACCTGCGGAGGTCCGGGGAGAGGGACGATATGCCCAGATCGCGACCGCGGTTTTTGGAGGGCGTCTTGATCGTCTCTCTGACGGGGATGAGCGGTCCCAGGGCGATTATGGCGATGAGACCCGCCAGTATGAAGATCGACCTGAAGTCCATCCCTCCTTGCCACAGCAGATAAGCCAGCGCCGAGCCGATTATGGCGCCCGTGGTGTCCAGCGCCCTGTGGATGCCGAACCCTTTTCCCCGAGTCTTTTCGGGCGCGGACTCGGCGATGATGGCGTCCCTGGGCGCAGAACGTATCCCCTTGCCGCATCGCTCCAGGGTCTTCAGGAGAAACACGTGCTGCCAGATCACAGCCGTCGATAGCAAGAGCTTGCCTACGGCAGAAAGACTGTAGCCCGCGACGACCAGAGGCTTTCTTTGGCCCACACGGTCGGACCAGTAGCCCGAGAGGATCTTCAGGACGCTGGGGAGGCCGTCACTCAGGCCTCCGATGAGGCCCACGACCAGACCGCCACCGCCCAAAGATATTATGAACAGGGGCAGTATGGGCTGGATGATCTCGCTGCTGGCGTCGTTGAGGAGGCTTACCAGACCTAACAGGGGGATGTTCTTATTCTCTTCTTGTGGCGGGTCGGGCATCGGGTTGGTCTTGGTTGCAGGATGGTTATTAGTTTTTGGTCGCCTGCACACCAAAAATAAGGTCTCTCAGCCCCCTCACGAACCCAGGTTCAGTTCACCCTGATGACCTTCAGCAGCGACCTGACCGGCACGCCCGCGATATCTACGATCCCCTTCTTGTCCAGGACGACCCCGATGGCGTTGGTCCGGGCACCCCGCATGCTCAGCATCTTTACCGCCTCTTTTAGGGTTCTTCCCGAGGTGATGACGTCATCCACCACGACACACTCATTCTCCTTCACGTTGGCGAAGTTGGCGCTGAAGCTGCCCTTCGTCACCACGTTGTTCTCCTGCGACCACCTCTGCTTGGAGGGCGTGTATATCGCCATATCCACCTCCATCGTCTCGGCTACCATATTGGCCAGGGGAACTCCGCTCAGGGCTATACCCACCACCAGATCCACACTTTCGCTGGATTCTTCCAGGCATTCGTAGATCATGTCCGTCAGAGCCTGGGAAATATAACGAAGCCTATAGGCATTTCTTCCTATGGTGCTCCAGTCCACAGATATGTCCTTGGGCCCCGGGGTGTCTCCCTTCTCTTCGGCATGAGTCAAGAGCCAGGTAACGGTCTCTCGGGATATGTTCAGCTCTTCAGATATCTGTCCCTCTACCAGTCCCTCGGATTTCAGCTTGGCGGCCTTCTCTATCAACGTATCTATATTTTTCATCTTCAAATCTCCCTCCTTCTTCTGGCAGGAGTACCACATACCGGACACTCTTCACCCTCGAAAGACTGTCCGCAGCCGACGCACCTTTGGGTTCGCTTTATGACCTTCTTGATCAAAGGCTGGGCCACCGGCTCGACCCTGAGACCCAGATGAAGGGCGACGTTCTGGAGAGCGTAGTCGTCGGTCGCCAGCGGGACCTCCAGCTCCAGGGCCACGGCCAGCAGCTCTAAGTCGACGGACGACAACGTGGACAGGTCTCCTATCTCCCGGGCGGTCCGTTCTGCCCTATCCAGCGCATCCTTAGACGGTCTCTCTATCCTGACCTCGGCGATCTGGAACCGCATCCGGGACCGGATATCTTTCAGCTCCCGTTCCACTCCCGGGACGGTGATCACCTCTCCTGCCAGGGTCTTGCCATATATGAACACCGATGAGTCTGCGATGATGAGCGCGCACATCCTGATACTTTTGGCTATAATACTACTTGGATCTTACCTCGGAGAAGATGTCACCGATCGATGGATCTTTGAGGACGGACCAAAACGCTATTATCGTATAATGATTTCCAGTGGTGAGAGATCCCATGGCCAAGAAAAAGAAGTCCAAGAAGAAGAAATCAAAAGCCACAACGAAGACGGAAGAAGAAGATACGCAGATCGCCGTCGATAAAGAGACCGATAAGAAGAAGGTGCATATCGACGGGATCATCAAGACCCTGCTTCCAGCCGCTCTGGGTGTCGTCTTCGGCTTTCTCTGCTATAGCGCTCTTGGCACCGGCGCGCCCGAAGAAGGGGCACCCGGGATGATATACCCCTGGTACTTCGTCATGACTATAGTGATCGGAGTCACCATCTTAGTTCAGAAGTACGTCTATCCCTTCATGAAGATAGACGTCCAGAATTTCGAGGGGAAAGACTGGATCTACGTAGAGTTCATCACCGTGGACCTCTGGCTGGTAACCTGGACGATCCTCCTCAACTAGGTGGAGTGCATGCGGATCGCGGTGATCGACAGAGACCGGTGCCAACCTAGAAAGTGCTCCCGAGAATGTGAATATTTTTGTCCTCCCGTAAGGACCGGCGACGAGACCATCGTATTCCGGGACGGCAAGCCGGTCATCACCGAGAGCCTCTGTGTCGGCTGCGGGATCTGTGTTAAAAAGTGTCCCTTTGGGGCCATCCACATCATCAACCTGCCAGACGAGCTGGATAAACCCATCCATCGTTACGGTGAGAACGGGTTCGCCCTCTACGGGCTCCCCGTACCCGCGGAAGGAAAAGTGGTGGGGATACTGGGACCCAACGGGATCGGGAAGAGTACCGCGGTGGGCATCCTCTCCGGACTCCTCTGTCCCAACCTGAGCAAAGAGGCGTCCTGGGAAGAGGTGGTCAGGTTCTATTCCGGATCTGCTCTGGGGGACTACCTGAAAACGGTGGTCGAACATGGGATCAGTACCGCCTACAAGCCCCAATACGTAAGCCGTATACCCAAAGGATATTCGGGATCGGTGAGAAGTCTCCTGGAGATGACCGACGAGAGGGATGCCCTCTTTGAGCTGGCCGACAAGCTGGGCCTGAACCCCATAATGAACCGGGAAATCTCCAGCCTGAGCGGTGGCGAGCTTCAGCGGGTGGCCATCGCTGCCTGCGCGGCGAGAGATGCCAACGTCTACTTCTTCGACGAGATCAGCCCTTATCTGGACATATTTCAAAGGATCAGCGTCGCCAGGGTGATCAGGGAGCTGGCATTTGATAGGTCTGTGATGGTGGTGGAGCACGACATGGCCCTTCTCGACCTGCTGGCGGACGTCGTCCATCTGGTCTATGGTACTCCTGGAGCCTACGGCGTGATCACCCGGCCCAAAGGGGTTAGGGTGGGGATAAACCAGTACATCCGGGGCTACCTCCCCGACGAGAACATAAGGACCCGGTCGGAGCCCATCGAGTTCGAGGTGCACGCTCCCAGGATGGAGAAGGACGTTCCCGTACTGGTGGAGTACGATACGTTTACCAAGAGCTACCCCCAGTTCCGGCTTACCGCAGAGGCGGGGGTCATCAGGGCGAGCGAGGTGGTGGGGATACTGGGACCCAACGGGATCGGGAAGAGTACTTATATCAAGATCCTTGGCGGGATCGAAGAGCCCGACGAGGGTGAGCTGGCCCTCGATCTCAAGATATCCTACAAGCCCCAGTACGTGAAAGCGGATTCTGATCTATCCGTCCGGGAGTTCCTCAGAGGGATTACCGCCGATATCGATTCCAGCTATTACCAGTCGGAGTTCGTCAATCCCATGGGTCTGGAGAACCTGATGGACCGGTCTCTCACCGAGCTGAGCGGCGGCGAACTCCAGCGAGTGGCCATCATCGCCTGTTTGAGCAGGGAGGCAGATCTCTACCTGCTGGACGAACCCTCGGCTCATCTAGACGTGGAGCAGAGGATGATGACCGCAAAGGTCATGAGACGGTTTGCGGAGAGTGCCGAGCGGTCGGTCTTGGTGGTGGACCACGACATATACCTGATCGACCTGCTATCCGAGAGGTTGATCGTCTTCGACGGGGTGCCTGGCAAGAAAGGGGTCTCCCACCCGCCCTACGATATGAGGACGGGGATGAACTGCTTTTTGGCGGGGATAGAGATCACCTTCCGGAGAGACGAGGAGACTCGCCGGCCCAGGGTGAACAAACCCGGATCCCGGCTGGACCGGTCCCAAAAGGCCAGCGGCGAGTATTACTACTATGCGATAGAGGGCTCCGGATAGTCCAGGTTTGCGGATAGCATCTCTGATGCGCATTTATCGGGTTTCAGGACGGGAGATGGTGAGGTGGTTCCAAGGATGGTTCAGGCAGAGGTCGGCGATACCGTAAGAGTTCGTTACACCGGTCGGTCCGAGGACGGTACGGTCTTCGATTCTTCGGCGGACGGGGAGCCATTGCGGTTCGCCCTGGGCCAAGAGATGATGATCCCGGGGTTCGAGAGGGCTGTAGTGGGGATGAGACCTCGAGAGTTCAAGACCGTGACCGTGCCTGCGGATCAAGCCTATGGTCCTCGACAAGAGGAGCTGGTGGTGGAGATCGATCGGTCGACGATACCCATGTCCATAGAGCCGAACGTGGGGATGGCGATAGAGATCGGCAAGTCGAAGGATAAGATGCTCCATGTGGAGGTAATCGAGGTCACCGAGTCAAAGATCGTACTGGACGCCAACCATCCCCTGGCAGGAAAAAACCTGATCTTTGAGATCGAGCTGGTAGAGATTGAGTCGCGAGTGACGGAGGAACGTATATGACAAGGACGAAGAAAGGCGATACCGTCAGCGTCCATTACAAGAGCAAGCTGGAGGACGGCATGGTCTTCGACTCATCGGAGAGGTACGGTCCCTTGCAGTTCACCATAGGCAAGGCGATCGTAATCCCCGGGTTCGAGGAGGCTGTCGAGGGCATGGAGCCCGGCGAGTCCAAGACGGTGATCGTCCCACCGGAGAAGGGGTACGGATCTCGCCAGGAAGTGCTGGTGATGAAGATAGAGCGGGATAAGCTTCCCGAGGGTCTGGAGCCGGAAGTGGGCCAGATGGTGGAGTTCAGCAAGGACGGCCACAGGTTCGAGGTTTCGGTGGTCGCCGTAGAAGGATCGACGGTGACCCTCGATGCCAACCACCCACTGGCGGGGAAGAACGTCGTCTTTGAGATAACGCTGGAAGCGATCCTCTGAGTTATCGGATATTCCGGGGTGTGGCACGAAGTGGAGATGACGGGGAAGAATAGGAGCGAGATCCGTCCAGGTATCGTGGTGGAGGTGGTGCTGAAGAAGGACCAGCGGACGGGCAGGAGGACCAGGGGGAAGGTCAAGGAGGTCCTCACCAGATCGGCCCACCATCCTCACGGCATAAAGGTGAGGCTCCAGGACGGTAAGATAGGAAGGGTGCAGAAGATCATCGGGTGACGTGCCCTTCGATCATCTTCGATCTCCTGCGATCCTCGGCGACTTTTTGATCCGCTCCAGCTTTGTTTGATATTCTCCAGGTCTGGGCGGTGAAGGTCGCCCGGCACCGGGTCCGGGTCGGCAAATGGTTATATGATATGCTCTCCATAACGCAGAGATATATGTACGTGAGCATACGGCGCTACAAGACGGGCGCTGACCAGGTCGACGCGGTCATGCGCAGGGTCGAAGAGGAGTTCTTGCCCTTGGTCAGTAAGGTACCAGGTTTCGTAAAGTATTATGGTGTGGATGGAGGGGACGGGATGCTCGCATTCATCAACCTGTTCCAGGACGAGGATGGTGCTGAGGAGTCCAACCGCTTGGCCTCGGTGTGGGTGAAGGAGAACCTGCCCACGCTTTATCCCCAGCCCCAGGACATCGCCGTGGGGAAGATGATGATAGATGGGTGAGAGACGAAAAAGGCGCAGATCAAGCATCTCGATGGTACTTGCTGGGCGAGTACCTAGTCGTCCCAGATCATCGGTTTATTGGGGGTACGGCCGGGGGTCGTATAGGCGGTTATTGAAAAGCGATCGAGTGTAAAAAATATAGCCGACCTACACCGGATCGATCAGCGCCTTCTGGACGGTTATATTAATCTCCTTTATCCGGCCGGTTATCTTCAGAGACCTGCCTATGATATCTTCCAGCAGGATCTTCTCGCCGGAAACCGCCAGCCTGACCACACCTTCCATGACCAGCTCTTCGTTATCCGTCATGTAAGCAGAAATAGTGCCATATGACACAGAGGGTATTTAATTGAAACTCTTAAGATATCATCAGGTGAGGGAAGATGAAGGAGATAGAGGTAGAGAACAAAAAAATAAGTTTTATAGTACCTCCGGGATTGGAAATGGAGTTAAAAGCCATTCCAGATACTGAGTATTACAGAGATATTTCGGAGTTTCTTGAGGATGCTGTAAAGACGTTAATGGATGGAAGAAGAGATTTACGCGCAGCTATCGCGTGCACGTTATATGAAAAGGACAAGATATCGATTGGAAGAGCTATGGAGATAGTAGGTGTTGATATTGAGAGAATGAAAGAAATACTGGTGGAACGAGGGATAGAACTCAGGCGAGGAGTCGAGACATTAGAGGAGATGGAAGAAGAGTTAGAAGGGTTGGAGATCTAGTTATGATCGTATTGGATACGGACTTCTTCAGCTCTTTTTTCAAAATTGGAAGACTGAAATTAATTTTAGATGCATCAGGTGAAGAAAAACTGGTCATACCGAGAACCGTATACGATGAACTGAAAAGGACAAGTTTTTTCGATGAAATTTTGTATAAAATAGCTTTTTCAGAGGATGACTTGAGCGATGAGCGATATATCCTGGTTAAAAAGGCAAATTTAAGCAATTGCAATAGCTTTATTGGTCCGGAAGAGATAACAGGTCTTGGTAAAGGCGAATTAGGGTGCATGGTGCTGGCAAAAGAGCACGGTGCCGAGATATTGATAAGCGATAGACATGCAAGACAGATTGCAAGGGACAAGAAACTCACAGCAATTTCAATTTCAACATTTTTGTTGCGGTATAAAAGAAAAAGAAAAATTTCCATGGAAGAAATTAAAGGAATTATCAAAGATTTACGCGAGAAAGATTTTTATGTGTTTAGCAAAGAAGTGGAGGGGGAATTGTTACGTTAGGTCGAAGGTTGCTAAGGTATAGCAGTTTTATGATCCTGCTTGCCACAAAAATGTCAGCTACCGAGGCCGACCTACACCGGATCGATCAGCGCCTTCTGGACGGTTATATTAATCTCCTTTATCCGGCCGGTTATCTCCAGAGACCGGCCTATGATATCTTCCAGCAGGATCTTCTCGCCGGAGACCATCAGCCTGACCACACCTTCCATGACCAGCTCTTCGTTATCCGTCATGTAAACGGAAAGTTCGCACATAATTATCACTCCTATGCAAAATGACGGACCCGGTGGGATTCGAACCCACGACCCCCGGGTTAGAAGCCCGGTGCTATATCCTGGCTAAGCCACGGGCCCGCTCTGAATTCAGGTTGCCGTCGGCGGCATCTGACCCAGCGACTGCTTCAGCTGCTCCTGGAGCTGGTTGAACCGGCTCTTGATCCGCTCTTCCTGCTTGTTCAGGGTCTTCAGCCGCAGGTCTAAGACATCCTTCTTGTCGGTGAGCTCCTCCAAGAGCGCGGATCGGTCCGCACGCAAGAGCACCTCTCCGGCGCTCTTATACATAACGGCCCCCTCGTCGCTGGCCTCGATCTCCTTGACCGCGGTCTTTGTCTCTCTCAACATCATCTCTATCTGGCCCTTCTGGTTCAGCAACGCCTGTGCCTGTTGCTGGATCTGCTGGATCTGTGCTATTTGGTTCTGTATCTGAGGTGGCAATTCGGCGCTCATACCCTCATCATCTCCCATGTTATCTTGACTAACCTGATCCAGGTGTTCAACGCTGCCCGGAGAGAGACCACATCCTCACTCTTCACACAGAATTTGATCCCCTCTTCGATTATCTCCAGGCTGACATCGCTCCTCTGGATCCGATCTTCTGCCTCGGGGGCCAGTGCTCGATACACCATCTCTGGATCATCCATCTCGAATACCAGATCAGCACGGCCCTTCATATATCTTCAACCGGAGTATCGTGTCCTCGCCGTCCTTGAACTCTATCAGCTCGCCGGTCACCCTTATCGTCCTTTCGGCCCGATACTCCGGATCCCATTCCAGGCTGAAAAAACCGGCCACCGACCTCGACATCCCGAATGTTCCCACAACCCATGGCTTGCGCGTCTTCAGTTTCTGGATCCGCTTCGCCGCCGAGATCGTGAAGCTGAGCGTCTCTTCTGCGCCCCCCGCCCGTTTCTCTATGCCCGAAGGGTTTCCATGGCGCTCTACGACTACGAACCAAACCTCGCCAGGGTCCAGATTGCTCTTTCCCCTGGTCACATAGGGCAACCCGAGAAAGGTTGCCAGGGTCTTGGCAAACCGCCTCGTCCCGGGCGAGGGTTTCCGCGAGGTAGTAACCTTCATCAGACGGCTTTCATTTTCTTGACCGTCGTGGGTCTCTCTTTCATCAGTATCCTATGACCGCAATAAGGGCACCTGATGCCGCTATACTCGTAATCCACCTCGACGGTCTTCTTGCATCGGGTACACTTATAGGACATCTACTCCTGCTCCATGGCCCTCTTGACCGACCGAGCAACCGAGACTCCGACAGAGGTGAACGGTACATAGGTTCCTCCGGCGAAGGTATAACCACACTTGGTACATCTCCAGATCGCAGTACCGTCTCTCTTCACCCTGGCTCGGCCACACCGGGGACAGTCGTACATCTTCTTGCTCTTATCCTCGATGTCTGCTACCTGCTTCCTGATCTTTCGCCCGTACCTTGGACCCAGACGGCCCGCCGACCTGGTTTTCCTTCCTTTCTTGAACTTCTTGACCATGATTTATACATCCAGAAACTTTTCCCGGATCTCCTTAGCTTTTTCACATGATATATCAACGATGCGGTAGATGTTATCCATGCTCAGTGGTCCGGGACCTCTCTTCTGCATCCCGCATACAAACCCGTCGGTGGTGGTGATCACGGTCAGCTTGGTATCTGCCGCAGTCTCCTCGTCGGTATCGGGGTCGGACATTAATACGCCACCGAACTCCACCACGGTGGTGGCCACGGGGATGTCCCTCACCGGCAGAGGCCAATCTTCGCCCAGTCCGTACTGCTCGGCCGGTACCTTGGCGGTCATCAAGGCCGCTATGGCACCCAGGCTCGATGCATCCATTATGTTACCGCAATCGTCCAGTATGTGTATGTCTATAAATAAAATCCAGACCTTTTGCCCGGGAACTATGCAGAGCGCATCTAAGTCTATCGATTTAGACTCCCTGACTCCTCTGTCGACCAACCGGGCCAACTCGATCCCGTACTCGTTGGGAGGACCGGGTTCGAAGTTCGGCGAGGCCAGGGGCACCAGCTCAGCATTGGTGATTATCACACCGCGATCGGGCGAGTCGGAGTAAGGCTCTCCTGGCTGTATCTTCACGCCCACCAGTACCTGGGTGTTTCCCAGCCGAACCCTGGCGCTGCCATCGGCCTTCTTTATGACGCCAGTCTCTAAAGAGATCTCGCGATACTGGTCAAAGCTCCTCCCATCGGCCCGTTCATCAGTCATCACCAGGTGGTAGAGGTAGTCTTTTTTGATCTCCGACATCACGTTGTTGCTCATACGTTCGAACCCTCCTCTTCCGGCTCTTCTAGCCGGCTATACCGATCGATAAGCGCCTTCTTCTGTATCTCGTAGATCTGTTCGCACCCTTTCCTGGCGGTCTCCAGGGCTTCCCGCGTCTCCTCGACGGTGAACCTGCCGTCCGCCTGGAGAAGGGTAACCTCTCCGTCGGGGGTCATGGCCAGGGGCATGTCGCCCTCTCCGAAGTTGTCTTCGTCCTTCATGGGGTCCAGTATTATCTGGCCATCCACCTTCCCGGCCGCACAGGAGGATACCAGACATTTCATGGGAACTCCAGCATCTGCGAGAGCCACCGAAGCCGCGTTAATCCCCGCGGTCCTGGTGCCAGCATCTGCCTGCAAGATCTCGACAAATATATCTATGACCGAACGGGGAAAGTAATGCGTCAATATCACCGGCTCCAGAGCCTCCCTGCTGACCTTGGAGACCTCATGACTTCGCCTGTCCGGCCCGGGTCTTTTTCTCTCCTCCACGGAGAAAGATGCCATATTGTAGCGATACCGTACGATCGCCCGGCTAACCTTTTGCAGATGCCTGGGATGAACTTCTCTCGGACCGTACACCGCTGCTATTACTTTATTACCACCCATCTCGATATAACACGAGCCGTCGGCCCTTTTGAGCACGCCCGCCTCTATCTTGACGGGTCTCAGCTCACCAGGACGCCTCCCATCCAGTCTAATTCCATCTTTAAAGAACGATAACTTCTCATCCATAAGATCAACTTCTGGCTTCTTTCTCCGTCCTCAGGAAGTCCATTATCCTGTCGGTGAGCCCCGTGGTGTGAGCTTCCTTCTCTATGATAAGTATCGTCTTCAGAACCAGATCCATATCCTCATCGCTTCCGTTGACCCAGATCCTGCCGTTCTGACCGACGAACATGTTACAGTTCAGCTCTTTCTTCAGCATGCTTATCATGGAGCCACCCTTTCCGATCACCCTGGGAACCCTGGTGTAACTTATCTCTACGACCCTACCGGTATTCAAGGTTCCAAGCCGTCTATCGTTCAGGGTGAGTTCCACCTTCTTCGTGGAGTCCACGTCCTTCACCCTGATCATTATAGAGCTGCCTATCCGCAGGTACTTCGCCATCTCGTTCCTCTCTATCCTCTTGGGATACTCGGATATGTGAAGCAGCCCTTCATAGGGTGAATTTATGTCGATGATCCAGTTCGAGACGGTAATATCTCCCACGATACCGATCACGGTGTCTCCCACGGAGGGTACGTACTTTCCGGCCAAAGGTATTACGCTTATCTTATCTCTGTGGTTTACCAGGCCGTAGAGCTGAGAGTAAACCTTGTCATCCTTTACGTAGGTTCCCTCGCCTGCCTTTTTCGGATCTTCGGCGAGAAGCTCTCCCGGTATGACCACACGACGGTCGATGCGATCCATTATAATTGTCCTCAATTCATCGTTACAGGAGTTTTGTCTCCGCCTCGCCCTTAGACAATCTGTTAACCAGGTTATAGAAATCGTTCTGGAGCCCAGCAGGAAGCCGGACCACACCGATCCATGAACCGTCGTTCTGCCATTGCTCCTTTACCAGCTGGGCGAAGCTCGCGATCTCACCGTACGCCTTGGGGGCGTAGCTCGACGGGATCTTTACCGCCACATTTATCTCTTCGAACCTTATGGGGACCAGGGGCCGGAGCGCCTTCATAGTTATGCGGACCAGCTCATCCGTCGACTTGGTGGGGTCGATGTTCACGTGCGCCTCGTTCATGGCCTGCTCGATCCTGGCGGGCGGATGTGGTGTTTTCGTCTGGGGATTGATGGCGTTGCTGGCGATTATGTTCACGACCATCTTCCGCTTATTCTCGATTATGTCGCGCCTCTGCTCGGCTGTGAGCTGTATATCTCCCTTCTTGATTATCCTGGCGGCAATCTCCATTACGTCGATGGTCCCGAAGGCCTTTTTCAGGTCGTCCTCTGAGCTGCGAGTTCCCCGGCTGGCGTTCTCGAAGATCTCTTCCGCCGCCAGCAGGTCCTCCATGTCGACGTTCTCACCCCGATGAAGCGCCAGCGCACCTTCCGGATCCACCAACACCTCAAAGGTGACGCTGTGGCTCTTGAGCCGAGCCGTTACCGCCTCCTCCAGGGCGATCATCCTCACTCCTCTCCTTCATCGTCCTTCATCTGAGCCTTGACCTGCTCCACGCGTGTCGCCACATCGGACTCGTCCATCTTGTAAAACATCTTCTCTTCGAGCGTGATCAGGCCGATCTCGGTAGTTGCAGCGTCAAACGTGCCTTCCGATGCCTTGTAAAGGGCCTCCAGACCCAGGAGCATGGCCTCGTCAAGGTTCATATCATCCCTGTACTTCTCCTCGAAGACCTCCATCACAGTGGATCGACCGGCACCTATGCTGGTGGCTTTGTACTCCAATAGAGCACCGCTGGGATCGGTCTCGAAGAGGTCTGTACCGTTATCGTCGACACCTATTATCAGCAGAGCCGTACCGAAGGGCCTGACCCCACCATACTGGGTGTAGGTCTGCTTAAAGTCGCAGATGCGCTTGGCCAACACCTCCACCCCGATGCTCTCATCGTAAACCATGCGATTGATCTGGGCTTCCACCCTCGCCCTGTCGATCAAGACTCGGGCGTCGGCTACCAGTCCTGAGGTAGCAGCTCCCAGGTGCGAATCTATCTGGAATATTTTTTCTATGGATTCCGGCTCCATCAGCCTGCTGGTTATTCTCTTGTCCACCAGCACAGCCACACCGTCGACCGCCGTCACACCCACGGCGGTGGTGCCCCGCCTAACGGCTTCGCGGGCGTACTCAACTTGAAAGAGTCTTCCATCAGGGCTGAACACGGTTATGGCCCTATCATACCCCATCTGAGGTGCCATCTGCATTAGTATCTCCTCCACATAAATCAAAATAGGTCAGTCCCACGTACTGGGTACCCGATCCTTCGGTTATTTTCTTGTCATCTGGACTGAGGTCGATCTCCTTTTTGCGGATGCGCGCTACAGATCCAGAAACGAGTCCCAAATCGATTCTTCTCTCGTCGTCCACAGCCTGTAAGATCGGTTGCGGTATATACTTTTCTGTTGCAGTTTTGATCGTTCCTGAAACCCCGCGAACCCGGATCGCCACTCTATTCCGTCCTACTGCACGGACCGTGGCCAGAACCGCTCTACACTCCAGAACCCGTCGATGTGAGCACCTGACCAGCCCGAACCCGCCGTTGAAAGTGATCAACTTGATCCTGTTCTTCGATGCACCCATATCGCCAAAAAGTGATACCTGTGATGCGTAGATCTCCCTGATGAGATCCCCGGACCGGACAGAACCCTCAGACTCCAGCTCGAAGGCGATGTACCTCTTCCGGTCACGTAGTACGGGCAGCCTGCTCCTCAAAGCATCTCCACTCCCGGGCTGGCCCATCTTCTTCTGTTGAGGCCAAGTATCCTTTCGGGAAGACGGAGCGCCTCTTCCGCTTCGTAATCCTCCAGGCCTACCATCCTGGCCAGGGCGATCATCTCCCTGGGTGCCCTCAGGTCCAGGTGGGATTTGGGGCCGGTCGTTATCATCAGGCCTAGATCAAACTTTCTGATCAGCTTGAGATCCTGGTGGACCGTCTCAGCCCACTTTATCCTGGTGCTTCCCCGGAGGTGGATCATAGGGCCGAGATCGATCCCTATGGTCACCTGGTTATCTCTGGCCGCCTTCGCGGCGGTGATCCCCAGCCGCTTCCCTCTTTCTTGGGGATGAAGCAATAAGTCCACGTTCGGATCCTCACAGGCGGCCCGGTCGATTCGTTCGGGTCCGCCACAGGCCGCCAAAAAATCGAACCTGGATCTCAGAGCGGCCGTGCGGCTGTGAAGAGTCCTGGGGCTGCTGGCTACCAGCTCCACGCCCCGGGCAACATCGATCTTATCTATCTTTTCCGTGGCACCGGCACCGAATAGCGGTCCGTTGGTGGCCCTGTTACAGATTATCATCCCAGAGTAGCCCAGACGTCTCGCCACCAGAGCTAGCCTGCTGGGAGAGTCCGAGCCCTCGGGTAAAGAGCGAACGTCACACTCGTAATAGCTCATAGGATCTCTCCGGCGATCTTCACGGCTTTCTCCCGCCGGGCAGGATAGGTCTCCAGATGGATGCTGACATGGATGACGTCGGCTTGATCGGTGAGACGGACCTCGCTCTCATAAGCTGCCTGTTTGTCCAGGCGAAGGTAGAGATGGCACTTCTCGTCCACCCTTTGGTCCAGCTCGTCATGCAGCCGGTCCAGGTCGTTCCCGGGAAGCTGTTCGCGGAGCCTTTCCAAGAACTTGAGCCCCCCCATCTTCTCCAGAACGGACTCGAGTATTGCCAGACGGTTGCCGTAATGACCGATCACCCTTGTCGAGGATATGGACTCTGGTGGAACGAAAAGGGAAAGGGCCTTCCTGACCTTATCTTCGTCCTCCGTAGAGGCGACGAAGGCTCGAAAGGTCACACGATGTATCACTTTCCTTTACCGTCGTGAGCCCTTATGCTGGGGCGGATCTTCTCCGTACCGATCCCTTTATTTCTCAGGCCACGCCCGCGCTTGCCAGCACTGGTTTTGCCCCGCTCTGCCCTGCCGGCATGGCCCGGGCTGGCGATCCAGCCCAGATCGCGGTCTGCTTTTATGGCCGGATGGTTGGGATCGACCATGATCACCTCGAACCACTTATGCTTACCATCCTCACCGACCCAATAGGAATTGAGGACCTCCATGTTGGGGTACTTTCTGCTGGCCCGCTCCTCCGCGATCCTCTGGAGGCTCTTTGCCGGGGTGATCTTATGCATGCCCATATGCTTGGTACGTCTTCCCCGCATGTACCTGGACTTGCGCCGTCCACCGCGCCTGATACTAACCCGGACCATGGTTATCCCCTGTTTGGCCTTGTAACCCAGGGACCTGGCCCTGTCCAGCCGGGTGGGACGCTCGATCCTCAGTACAGTCTTCTGCCGCCGCCACTCTACGAGCCGTTCTATCCTCAGCTCGCCTACGTAGCTGTTCCCTGGTGTTTTCCACGCATCGCGGATGTATCCATAAAAAGATCTCAATCACTTCACCTCGGCCTGGTTCGACCATTTATCGGTCACATTCCAGAAACCGCCCCACCTCTCCGGTCATAGCAGATAAACCTTTTCCGGGTTAGAGCCGCTCCGAGAGGAGCCACCTCGGAGGGTCGGAGCTGGCCAAGGTGAAACGGGACATCAGCTTGCCCTTGACCTTCACCCTGGTGTAAATAAGCTGTTCCCCGTTCTTCGTCTCCAGGAGGGCCCTGAGAGGTTCCATCTCCTCGTCGGAAAGCTCGATCAGCCCCTCACCTCCGGAGAGCCAGTTGAAGACCCGGACCCGGTTGACCTTTCGGACTCTCTTCAGGGTGCTGACGTCTGCGCTCTCGTCGACGTAGACGCTTTTTTTATCCTGAGGTGACCAGCCTATCTGCCCCACTTCGACTTCCAAGACGGTTACCGGTATCTCTTCCCCTTCCAGCGGTTTGGGGTAGAGCTTGGTCAACCGGTTCAGTCTGGCGCCGGTGGACCTGCTGAGTTTCAATCGTCTCGGCCCCATCGTCCGGAGAACAGCTATATGTTCCGGGACTCGTAGTCCATCCTCTGCTTGAGGATGCATCTTCCACCTCTTACCCCACCCAGAGGATGCTTGGGCGTTCCCATGGAGTTCATGCACCTGGCCATCACCGCGGCCCCTCTGGCAAGGCCGTCGTCCACGAAGACCACGTTCTTCTCGGGCTCGTCGTAAAGCCCGAGCTTCACAATCTCCTCCAGGATCAGGGCCGGCTTCTTCCCGCTGATCCCCGCTCGACCGGTGATCCCTATGGCGGTCTTGTCGGTGGCCAGTCCTTCATCCATGGCGACCCGGATCATCCGTCTGGCTGCCAGTGCCGCGGCCACATCTATGGCTCCGAAGAGGGTCTTCAGGCCCCTATCCCTGTAGATCTCTCCTCCTATCTCGGAGAGCCTGTGAAGTTTGCTACCGTTCTCTCCCACGTCACAGCCGATGAGCACCACCCCTATCTGTTGCGCTGCTGCAGGATCTACGGGAACGCTACCGTACCTGGTTCTGCCTACGGGCACCTTCTCGATCATGGTCTGCTCGTCTATCATCGCGCCGTATTCCCTGGCGTTCTTATCGATCTTGATCTTCTTCTGCTCGAAGATGTCCAGGACAGTTCCCTTCTGAGGATCGACCAGACCTGTTCCCTGGATCACAGCATCGGGTACCGCCCCCGCCAGGCCGCAGAAGTTGCCGATGGTGCTGGCGTAGGGCAAATCGGCGCTGGTGATCCTCCCGTCCAAGGTGGTACCGAAGTCCAGACAGAGGCAGGGGTTGCGGAAGTCCACGTCGGTCCATTTGCTTCCTTCCTTTATGCCTGCGGTGGCCAGCTCGCCTTCCATCTCGTTGGCCACGATCTCTACTCCTGTGGAGCCTTTGGGTGGGAAGACCGAGGCCACGGGACCGTTGAATACTATCTTCTCTATCTGGCTGTAGGGTTTGAACTTGCCTATGATGTTCTGGATGGACATGGCGGGGGTCATCAGCCTGGGTGGCACACCGGCGATCAAACACCCGTCGGCCAGGGCCTGTACGAAGATGCCCACCTCGTCGGGTGAGTCGAAGCCTGCCACCACGCCGGTGGACCGGACCACGAAGTGAAGGTCTTTCTTCAGGTCCAGCCTGGCCTTCTGGTGGCTCTCCAGTAGGGTATCTCTTACCAGCTCGGCGACCGAGTCTCTGGTGAGAGGTGTGCCGCAAAGTGTTCTTCCGAAGACCTCTTCATCGGGTCTGGGCGGTCTGACATCTCTCGTCATCTTGATCGTCTTGTTCACTATCTCAGTCTGGCCGTATTTCATGTTGGTAGCGGTGAGGATGGACTTGGTGGTACTGTTTCCCACCTCGACAGAGGCTACTATGTAGTAAGCCTTGCGTCTCAGGTCCAGATAGTTGATAGGAGGGCTTTCTGCAATTCTGGGTCTGGGTTTTGATCTGAAGAGACGACGAGTGATGCTCATGATATGTCGGACGAACTTTCAGGGCATAAACTCTTCGGAAGACACATCGAAAGTTTGATCTGGAGGCAGATGACCAGTCTTTCCGTGTACTCTGTGATAGTGGTGGGCGCAGGACCGGCTGGAAGTTGCGCGGCACGGTTTATCGCGTCCCGGGGCCATGACGTTCTCCTCGTCGACAGGAAAGAGAGGGTAGGGCTGCCCAAGCAGTGTGCGGAGGGTCTATTTCGGTCATGTTTTTCGGAGTTCTCCATGGATCCCGGGAACTTCATCTCCGGGATGGCTCGTTACTTGGAGGTGATCTTCCCCAATGGTACCGGCTATCGGGTCGAAGACGATATCTGCATGCTGGACAGGCCCCGTTTCGACCAGCACCTCCTCGGGTTGGCAGGGTCGGCCGGCGCCGAGATCATGTTGGGTCGGAAGGTCGGACGCGTCGATCCCCAGACCGGTGAGATCCATCTCCAGAACGGAGAGATCCTTGAAGGCAGGGTAATAATCGGGGCGGACGGTCCCAGCTCCAGTGTGGCCAGGTCCCTGGGCATAAGAAATTGGCTGATCCCTGCAGCTCAGGTGGAGATGACCTGGCCCGAAGACGACGCCATCTACGCCTACCTGGACAAAGACCTGAGCCCCTATTCCTGCTGGATCTTCCCCAAGAACAAGAGAGGCACGGCCAACGTGGGCTGCTTCGGCACGGCGTCCATCTTGCGTCGTTTCATCTCCAGGTACCGGATCGAAGGTGAGATCCTGAATAGGAACGGGGGCGCCATACCCTTGGGCCCGTTGCCCAGACTTCAGAAGGGCCGGGTTCTCCTCATCGGGGACGCCGGTGGCCTGACAAACCCCTTCACCGGTGGCGGACTATATCCCGCGGCCCGGTCGGCGCGGATCGCGGCAGAGGCCGTAGACCGGTTTTTTGCGGGCGAGAAGCTGGACTACGAGTCCCGGGTGCGAAAAGACCTCATCGCCAGCGACGTGCACATGCGAGCCAGGACTCTCCTGGCCAGCCTCTCCAACGAAGAGCTGGACGAGCTGGGCCGGGGCATGGACGGGTTGGTCTTTCCCGGGGTGAGGTTCACCTCCGGACCGTCACTGATCTGGAGGGTGCTGCGCCATCCGGGGATGATGAAGATGAAGTATCTGCCGCTGCTGGAGGTTATCCTGAGGTACTGCCTGGCTGGGAAGGTATGGTGATCTCTATCCATCAAACATGGAGAGAGCGCGATCCGGTAGGTCTACCTTCTCGCGGCCTCCAGCTTTGTATCGATGGATATATCCTTGTCCCGGCGGTTGTCTATCTTCACAGACGTTATGATCCGCCGTACGCCCGACCGTGCCAGCGCCTCGTTCGCCTCCTCGATCACGTCGAATATCTCTCCCAACGACTCCGCCTCCAGAGAGGTGGACATGGGGCCGGGAAGGAACCGCAACCCCGATTTTTCCAGCACCTTGTACACCTCTTTGACGTACCGGCTGGCACTGGTTCCGGTGCCCATGGGCACCATGCTGAACTCGGCGATTATCATGATATACCCTCGGGTCCCTAATCTACAAGAAAATCCTCCCTTCGGTCGGATTGCCATGAAAATGACGACCCATACTGCCTGTGCCTACCGATTTTCATTCTTCGGGCATGAGACTGAGTATCATGAACATTTACTTCGCGGGATCTTAGTCCCAAAATCTAAACGGCCTATGCTGCCCATATCAATTACAAAAATAGGACGTGTGACGTATATACCTTTTTTCATTCT